>JAEEGK010022556.1_pt1 | contig 13213 bp, 7 predicted proteins | sample 8958771 | NCBI WGS metagenome assembly JAEEGK01 (sample SAMN16246547, study PRJNA631951) | gut metagenome | biome: gut microbiome; feature: rumen; material: SC-attached | host: Bos | place: Iran: Karaj | collected 2018-10 | reverse complement strand
AGAAATTAAGGAAAATATTGATAATATACATTCTTTCTTAGAAATCGATGAAAATATTATAGAAAATGCATTTGATGATAATATAAATGAAAATGATAATCCAAATATCAATTTCGTCAAAGAAACTTTATATATTTTACAATATCCAGAAGAAAAATTATCTGTTTCTTATGGGATTATGAATGAAATAATAAAAGGAAATTATTCAAACTTTAAACATTTATGTAGTACTAAAGGTGGTTCATCTGGTTCACCTATTTTAAATATAACTAATCATAAAGTAATAGGCATACATTGCCAAGGAGGGCATAATGATAATAAAGGTATCTTCTTGGATTATTCTATAAGAGAATTTATTAAAGATAATAAAAATTTTACTTATTCAAATAATATTATTAATGAAAAAAATGAAATAAAAGAAGAAAAACAAGAAAATCAAGAAAATATTGAAATAAAAAATGAAGAAAAAAAAGAAGAAAATAAATTAGAAGAAAATAATAAAGATAAAAACGAGGATAATAATAAAATAACAAAAGATGAAAAAAAAGAAAATGAAATAGAAACAAAAGAAAATCTTATTAATAATAATAATAATTTAAATTCATTTGAAAAAGATATTAATGATTCACAAAAAAATACATTAACGAGAAATAATATTTCAAATATAGAATTAATTAAAAATTCAGATAATACAAAATCTCTTCAATCAGAAATTAATATTCAAAATTCAAATGAAAAAATTTTTGATAAAAATGATTCAATAAATTTAAATTTTAAATCTGAAGAATTTATATTTAAACCAAATAATCAACTTTATATTGAATCACTTCCTTTAATAATAGCTGAATTTTTACAAAATAATAAAAAATTTAATATGATAGAAATAGGAGATGATTTATCTTCAGAATTAAATGTTTTATTTGATAAAGAAATTTTAAATAAATTATCAATAAGAGATAAAATAGAAAAGCAAAAAAAATTAAGTAATTTTGTAAATTCAGAAAAAGGAAAAGAATTATTTAATTATATTGAACAAAGAAAAAAAATTAAATCAAATATAAGTTTATATGAAAAATTAATTTCTGAAAAAAAACAAAGAGGAGAAATTACTTTATTTTTAGAAGATATATTAGAAAAATTAATTGCAAAAGAAATTTTAATTGAACATAAAATAAAATATTTAAAAGAAAATAATGTAAAAAATGAATTAATAAAATTTCGAGAAGATTTTAAAAATAAATCTATAAAAGAAGAAAATTATATTGAAAAAGAATTAATAAACGAAAGTAATTTTTCAAATATAAAAGATAATATAAATGAATATAATTATATAAATAATTCAATAACTAAACATAAAAATGAAGAATCAATATTTTTAACAGGAAAAACAAAAAAAACACGAACAGAAAAAAGAAATGATGCTTTAAAAGAAATTTTTAATTTTTATTCAAATCAACATGTTTTTATTGGATTAACACCAACATTTAGTGAAATTGAAAAGAAAAAAAATTATATTGATTTATCAGAATATTTAAAATTTTGTAATGATTTTGAAATAGGAATAATACGTCAAAAAATAACAGAAATATTTAAAAAAAATTCTTTAAATTACACAAAAATGTTTTTTGATCAATTTATAAAAAGTTTAGAAAATTTATCAACAACTTCAATTGATTCAAGAAAAAATTTTATTGAAAAAGAAATAAAAGAAACTCAAGAAAAATTAAATTTATTAGAATTTAAAGAAAATCAAAGAATTGAAGCAGAAAAATTACATAATTTATTTGTAGAAAAAAATACAGGTGGAAAAAAACGTGGAGGTTCATTAGAAAAAAAACAATTTTATTATTTATCAAAACATAAAAAAATTGAACAAGAAATTTATGGTTTAAAATATAAATTAAAAGAAATTGAAAATAAATCTTTTTCAGAAAATATTGAAAATTTTTATAATTTTTTAGGTTTAGATGATAATAAAATTTATAGAAAAAAAATGAAAGGATTTTTTAATTATCCTTTCAAAACTAAAGATCTAAATTTTCGAATTAATAAACAAACAATTTCACATAAATTATCTGAAAATAAAAGTATGCAAGATATTTTAGATAATCAAAAAAAAGAAAAAAAATTATTAGAATTAAGTAAAAATTTATTAGAAAAAGATTTGTTGTATAGAAAAAAAAAAGAACTTTTTAAAATAAATAATAAAAAATTACAATTACATTATGAAAAAAGATTAAAAGAAAGAAAATATATTGATTTAATTAGTACTTCTACAAAAAAGATGTTAATAAATAAAAAAAAATAGAAAATGAAAGAAAAAATAAATTTAATTGGGATAAATTAAATAATATTAATATAAAAGATTTAAATTTAAATGAAAAAGATAAAGAAATTTTTATGGATAATTCATATAATTCTGATGATGATGATTTAATATTAAATAATATAAAATTAAATAACAATAATAATAACAATAATAATAATAGTAGAGATAATAAAAATATGATTAAAAATAATTCGGCTTTAAATATTTATTCAAAACAAAATAATTTTAATGATAATAATATAATGAATATTCAATCAGGTTCAAATTATAATAATAATAATATTTTACCTCCAATAAAATATAAAAAAATTAATTATACAAACAATTTAAATAATAAAGAAAATAAAAGAAATGAATTTATAAAAATTGGAGAAAGATTAAATGAAAATAATCAAAATTATTCTAATTACATAAAATATGATAGATACAACTCTTAAAATCTAACAAAAAGTAAAAAATTTTGATTCTATTAAAATTATATGAATAATTATATTCTTAAATTTTTTATATATAAATAATGTAAATCTCAATTTATACTATTTTATTAAATTAAAAAATATATTAATATAAGTTTAATAAATAAAATTTATTTTTGATTATTATATTATTTAATTAATTTAAAATTAATGTTCAAACATTATTTATAATTTTTTTAATAATAATTTTATATTAAAGAAAAATTAATATTTTAAAATATATAATAAATAAATTTTTTTGTTTAATTCGAATTAGATATTATTTTAATTTATAATATATTTAATATTATATAATTTCTATCATTAATAATAAATAATATAAAAATTAAATTCAAAAAATTTATGATAAAAATATATAAATAAATATTAAATTCTATTATTATTTTAATTATAATTAAAAAATTTAATATATTAAAAATAAATACCATTTAATATTATTCATAATTTAATATCATATTAGGTGTACTTTGAGTATTTTTAGAAAATAATTTATTTCTTTGATAATTGTTTTGAATTATATAATTTTTATATTCATCAAAGTTTAAATTATTTATTTTATTTTTAATTGTTGTTTGTTTATATTCATATTCTTTAAAACCTTCATTTTTTTTATTTTTAAAAAAATTTGTAGTAGAATGATAATTATTATCATTATTAAAATCTTTTAATACATATTTTTTATCAAAATTGTTGGTAATATTAAATTTTTTAATATTTTTAATAATTGAAGGAAAATTTTTTTCTTTATTATTATTATTATCATTTATATTTCCTGAACTAAAAACTCTTTTAAAAGTATTTTTATTATCAAAAGAAGAAATTTTATTTTCACTATCTTTTCTTATAAAAAAAGAATTTATATTATTATTTTTATTTTGTTTATTTTTTAATCTTATTTTTTTAATTTCTTTTGTATATAATCTATCAATTAATTTTTTTTCTATTTCTCTTCTTTTACATAAAAATTTATATTCAGCATTAGACAATTTCATTCTTGGCCTTTTATTATTTTTATTATTATTTTGATAAGCAAAATCATCATTTGTTCTTAAAAAATAATCCAATGTTAATTTTTTTAAAGGAGGATTTTCTATATTATTTCCACATGCATATATAATATACCCATCTCTTCCTTTTCCTTCACTTCTAAAACGAAAAGGAACAGGTTTTCTAGTTGTATATTTTATTTTATATTTTGTTGATTTTGGTATAGATTGAAAATATTCTTTTTTTGGTTTTATATCTATATTCCAAAAACCTCCATTATTATAAGAAATATAACTATCTCTCCCATTTCCTATTTGATGATATGTATTTATATCTGGGGAAAATGTTCGATATAATGAACTAACTTCGTGAAAATGATTTCTAGACATAATAATTTTTTATATATATTAATAAATATTTATTATAAAATGAAAATTAATAAATTATGTTTTTATTTTTTGAAAAATCTAAAAAATTTTTTAAAATTATAAAAATTTATTAAATAAAATTTAGATTAAAAAAAAAAATTTAAATATTTAAATATTTAATGATTACTTTACGTTCTTTTATAGAAGATAATTTAAATTTAGTAATAGATAAAGATATTAAAAAAATGCTTTCAAAAGATGAAGAAATTATTTTCAGTGATTTGATAACAAAATATAAAATGAAAATAGAACAAGAAAGAATATTTATAATAACAAATTTATATATTTACAATTGTATACCAAAAAATAAAAAAATTAAAGGAAAAATTTCAATATCAAATTTAATAGGTTTAACAGTTTCAGAAAAAAATAATACAGATTTTATAATACATTCAAATGAATTATCATATGATTATCATTTAAAATCACAAAATCGTAGAAAAATAATTCAAATATTATCAATGGTATATTTTAATATTAAAAGAAAAAAATTATCGTTTTCTTTAGTTCAAGATAAAAATATTCAAAATTACATAACATTAAAATCAGATAGAAAAAAAAATGAATGTAAAATGGACACAAAAAGTTTATTAGATGTTGATGTTTTTTTATATGGGAATTTTAAAAAAACAAAAGGAAATAAAAAAATTAACACCGGAATATTTAGTGTAAGTTCAGCTCAAAAAACAGAAATTGTTTTTTTTGAAGAATCATTTCCTGATACTACAAAAATAAAAATTGATAATTTTAAAATAATAAAAACATTAAAAGAATCTTTAATTGGAAAAATATATTTAAGTAATTTTTTAATAAATAATACTATTTGTATTATGAAAGTTTTAAATACTAGTAAAATTGATAAATTTATAGATTTTGATAATTTTTTAGAATTTAATTTTTCAAATATTAATTTTTTTCCAAAAGTAAAATTTATTTTTAAAACAAAAGAAAATAGTTTTTTTGTTTATAATTTTTCTCCTGATTTTGAAGGAGGATTTTTATTTTATCATTTAAAATTAAAAAAAATTTTCAATGAAGAAAATACAAAATTTTTTATTACTCAAATTGCAATGTTAATTAAAATTTATCAAGAAAAAAAAATTTATATGAATTTTAAACCTGAAAATTTTATTTTAGATAAAAAAGGTTACATTAAATATTTTGGATATGAAATAAATAATAATAATTTAAAAGAATTAAAAGTTTATAATTGTAAAAATATTTTCAAAATGAAAAAAGATGATTGGTTTAATTTAGGTGTTTTTATGTATTTATTTTTATTTGGAATTTGCCCAACTTTTAATAAAGAAAATAAAATTAAATTTCCAAGAATAATTAAAGTTTCTGAGGAAGCAAAAAATTTTTTGAAAAAAATATTTAATGATGAAATTAAAAATTTCGATGATTTTAAAAATGATATTTATTTTAAAGATATGGATTTTAAAGGAATAGAAGAACAAACAATAAATATAAAATTTTTTCCGAATGAAATGGATAATATAAATAATTTTTATACTAATAATGAAAATGATGAAGAAGAAAATATTGAAGATAAAATAAATTTATTTAATTATGAAGAAGAACTTTAAAAATATATTAATAATTAATATAAATATTTAATATATATTTATTAATTTATCAATTTTTTATTAAATTATTATTATTATTATTATTATTATTTAAATATGTATGCAGATAATAATTTTAGTATAAAAAAATTAGATGTTTTTCAATCAACAAAAGGAAAATATTTACAATCTACATACATTGGAGCATTATTATCTTTAATAACAATTATATTTTCAATATATTTAATTAAAATAGAAATAAGCAATTATAAAACTCCAATTAAAGAATCTAAAATAGAAATTGATTATTCTCATAAATCTGAAAATTTACAAATAAATTTTGATATTTTAATAAAATTCATTCCATGTAGTTTAATTTCAATAGATTCTCAAAATATAATAAGTGAAACATCAAATGATGAAAAAATAAATTATGATAGAATAGATAATAAATTTAATATTATTGAAAAGAATTATAAAAAATTAAATGAAACAGATCAAGATAATTCACCAGTTAATAATAAAATATATGAAGATACATTAAAAGATTTAAATCAAGGAAATGGTTGTCATGTATATGGTTATTTTAATGTTTTAAAAGTTCCAGGAATTATAATTTTTTCTGTAAATAATTATGATAAAACTCTTAATAAATTAATGAGTGATGAAAAATATTCAAATTATAAATTTGATTTTAGTCATAAAATAAATAAATTTATTTTTGGTAAAACAAGATATTATAAATTTATAGAAAAAAATATTCGAAAAATTAATTATAAACCTTTACATGGAATAGAATTTAGTGATGATAAGAGTTTTAATGTTTTAGGATATTTTATTAATTTAGTTCCAACTGATATTAATATAAATGGAAAACATAAAGAAATATTTCAATATACTTTTAATAGACATAGAACTCCAATTGAAGGATATAATGATTATCCTAGTATAATTTTTCAATATAAAGTTAGTCCAATAAAAATGATAAATCGTTTAGAATCAAAAAATTTATTTAATACAATTATTAATTTATCTGCTATTCTTGGAGGAATGTATTCAATTATAAATATACTTAATATTTTATTAATAAGATATCTTAAATTAATATAATTATATAATTATATATTAATATTTTTTTATATTATTATTATTTTAATTAGTCTTTTTGATTTAAATATATATCTTCAATAATTTTTGATATTTTTGAACATGGAATTGAAAATAATGCTGTAAATAATATTGAAATTATTATATTAATAAATGCAAAAAATATATAATATAATATTAAATTAAAGCCTGTTATATTTAAAGGTTGAGATCTTTGATAAAAAAATAATCTAACTAATAAACTTAAATTAACATAAAAACTTAAAGAAATTCTTTGTAAAAGTAGACCTAATTTACTAGAAAAAAATTTTGTGAATCTTTTAAAATTATTACTTAATATTGAAATTATCATTCCAATTATAGAAATAGTAAATAAATCATGTTTAAATAAATTATAAATCCAAGCTAATGTAAAATTATTATTAAAATTTATTAAACCATACATATTAATATAAGATAAATTAAATTGAATTAAAAATAATCCGAAAAATAAAAAGAAATTTAAAAATGTTAATTTTTTATTTTCTTGTATTTTATAAATTAAATACTCTTTTTTTCCTTTATAAATAAAATACAAAACACCAAATATAAAACCAATTAAAAAGGGACCAGCTCTAGTAAAAATTTTAAATCCAAATCTTCCATAAAAAAACTTTAAATTTCTATTAATTAATTGAAAATGATTTAAAGGAATACTATAAGCACCAAGTGAATAGATATGCATTATTAAACAATTAAAAACAATTAAAATAAAAATTACGATAAATAATGAATAAAATTTTAAATATGTAAAAACTAAAAATAAACCAATAATATAATATTGAAAATCAGTAAAAATTGCCCAAAAATGATACACACAAAATGGGAAGAATTTTTCATATAAACCATAAGTAAAATTTGCTATAAATAAAAAAATATTTATTCTTTGACAATTGCATGAATAAGATTCTTCATTGTAATAATAATTTGTTAAAGGTAGATTAAAAATTTTAGTAATAATATCTGAATAAATTAAATAAATAATAATAATTAAAAAATAAATTGAAAATATTTGAAAAAAAATATAAAAAATTATTGATTTGATTTCAATGTTTTTTTTTCTTATGTAAAAATATGAAATTTTAAATCCTGTTAATGTAAAAATTATATTATAAAAATAATCTCCGTTAAAAAGAATTTGAAAAAAAAATTTAGTTGCTAGATTATAAAAATCATAAGGATTTAATATTGGAATTTTTTCAATTATTGGCAAAGTTGTATAAAATGAAACAATAATATAAGAAAAATTTTGAATAGAATTTAAAATATTTTTTTCGTAATTAAAATCATTTTCATAAATTGTTTTATCTAATTTAAATAACATTAAAATATTATTTTTTAAATTAAATGAATTATAAATATCAATTTTTAATTTTTTATAAAAATTCATATTATCAATATTTTCTTTTTCTTCATTATCAAAATTTAAATTTTCATTTAAAATTAAATTATCATGTAAATTTTGTTCAAGATTTTTTTTAATATTTTCCATTTCATTTTTACTTTCGAATTTTTCATCAATTGGAAAAAAACTAACATAAATATTAAAAATTAATAAACTTAATAAATAAAATAAAATTGTATAAAAACCTTTATTATTTTTTTTATTATTATTATTTAAAATTGGTGTATCATAATCCATAATAATACTATTAGTTAAATTATTTAGATCCCATAAATAATATTTAGTTATTTGAATTAAATGAACTTCATTTAAATTTTCAAAAAAAGGTAAACAAATTCCTAAATAACTTCTGTATTCAATAGATTCTAAATAAGAAGATAATTGAAGTTGAGTTTGAATTAAAAATAAATAATATGTTAAATTTTGTTTAATACAATTTCTATGATCTTCTAATTTATTGTATTGTAATCCAAGTTCTGATGATGAAAAATTTAAAGAAAAATTTTTGAAAAAATTTTCTAGAGGGATTTCCCAAATTTTTATTGGAGGAAATTGTTGTTTTTGTAATGAAATTATTATTAAAGTTATTATTAATTGGATAAATAAAATTATTTTCATTTTTTTAATATTATAATATTATATATTTAAATAAAATTATATTTTATATTTATTATTAAATAAAAAATAATATTATAATTACTTTTTGATATGATATTCATCTTGTTCTAAAATTTCATTTTCATTTTCATTTTCACTTTCATTTTCATTTTCATTTTCTCTTTCAATTTCAATTTTATTTTCATTTTCACTTCCATTTTCTTTTTCATTTTCATTTTCTTTTTCATTTTCATTTTCACTTTCATTTTTATTGTTATTTTCATTTTCATTTCCATTTTCATTTTCACTTTCTTTTTCATTATTATTACTATTATTTTCATTATTATAAATAGTTTCATCATCTTTTTCATCATTATCAATTTGAGTAAAGAGTTTTTTTAAAAATTTTTCATCATTTTTTTCATTATTTTTTAGATTTTTAATTTTTTCTTCATCTTGTTTTTCAATCTTATACAAATCGTAATTTAATATTTTTTGAAATTTATTTCTATTCATTTTATCAAATTTAAATCCTTTTTCTTTTTCTTCTAATTGTTCAATTAATACATTAATTTCTTTAAACATATTATTTTTTTTATTTTTAATAAAATTTTGTATTTCAATAATTTCAATTTGATTATTATCATTTACATCAATTTCAACAAATAAAATTTCAACTAATCTTTTAATAAATTCATTATTTTTATTTTTAAATATTTTAAGAATTAAATTTGCTGTAACAAAAGATTCAAAATTTATTGAATTGTTTTTTAATCCATGAAATTTCGAAACATAATCATTTACAAATAAAATATCAGATAATAATTTTTTATAATTATCAATTAATTTATTATTAAAATTAATTTTATCAATGTCATTAATTAAATTATTACTATTTAATTTAATTTTTAATATATCTTCAATTTCTTGAAAAGAAATAAAACCATTATTACTTTTATCAAATAAATTAAAAAATTCATTTAATTTCATTAATTCAATTCCATCTAAAAATAAATTTCGAAGATTAAAAATTAAATAATAATTCAAAGCATGTAATAATAATCCACTTTCTTTTTTTAATGTTTTTAAATAAAATTCTTCAACAAATGCATCTGAATAATTAATATAATTATATATTTCTTTTTTTGTTATTTTATATTCAATTAAATTATTATTTTTAAATATTTCTTCATCTAATAAAATTTCACTACCACAACGAAGAGTAGGATTTTCAACTAATATTTTATAAACTAAAGAAACAATATCTTCATCAATTCCTAAAAAACGTAATTCTTTTTGAGACATAAATAATTTTTTAGATTTTAATTTATCAATCATATTTTCTCTACTTTCACAATGAATAAAAGGATTTTCTAATGTCATCATAATATATAATATTATACCAATGCTCCACATATCAGTTTTAAAATCATATTTTAAATCTTTTATCATTTCTGGACTCATATACCATAACCCACCATATACGCCATTGGTACTTTTGGTTTTACCTAATTGTGTGGAAAAATAAAAGTTTCTTAATGATAATGATTTTAAATTTGATGATTTTATAAAATAAATATTGTCTGGTGAAATGTTTCTATGAATTATATTTAAAGATTTTAAACGATATGCAGTTAATATTAATTGTTTTCCCACAGAGGCTATTTCTTTATCTGTGAATTTTTGTTTTTTTTCTATATGTTCGTTTATTATATCTAAAAGTGATTTTGGTTCACAATAATTACTTATTATAATTAATTTAAAGGAATTTTTATTTTTTAATAAATAAATTTTTAATAAAATTTCACATGAATTTTCATTTAATAAACTTAATGAACGAAGTTCATTTTTTAACATTGTTCTAAAATAATCTTCGCCTATTAATAAAATTCTTTCTTTTGTTATCATTTTAGCATTAAAATATTGACCTGATTTTTTTTGTTCTAAGACTTTTAAATCATATAAAAAATTTTTTTCAGAGTGTAAATTTTTTTTAATTCGATACAATTTTTTAAATCGTTTTTCATTTTCAGAAAAAATTACATTTTCTGGAATACAATCTTTAATATGAGCATAAAGTGGGTCTATTACTGAGCCATGTTTTAATTTTAATATTTGTTTTTCAGTTTGTAATGCTTCTTCAACTTCATCTTTATCATCATTGGTATCTGTTACTACATCATCATATTCACGTGCTTCATTACAATTTCCCATTGAATATTTATTTAAAATAATAATAATAATATTTTATTATTATTAAAAAAATGTTTAAATTTAAGATTAATTAAATTATTTTTAATAATAATATTTTATAATAATTAAATATTAAATATAAAAAATGAAAAATTTAAAATCAAATGAAGATTTAGATATTTTTTCGATTATTAATTTTGAGATTAATAAATTAGATATAAATGAATTAAAAAATTTATATATGTCTTCTGATACGTTTTTAGATATCAACGACGAACATTTAATAATTAAAAATTTTTGTGAAAATTTCGAAAAAAATAAATTATCTATTGAATTAAAAATAAAAGAAATTTTAACAAAATTTTTAAATGAAAATAAATCAGAAGAAAAATTGAATATTTTAAACAATGAAATTAAAACTTTGAATAAAAATTTAAAAATAAAATATAAAAATTTAAATACATTGTTAAATAATGATTTAAATATAATATTAAAATCATTAAGTGAATATATTCAAAATAATAAATTAGAAATGGCAATGGATAAAGTAAGTAAATTAGATGAATTAAAAAATAATTTATTAACAAATTTTAGTCAAATTGAAATAATGAATAATAAATTCTCTGAAAATTTTTCTTATTTATATAATAATGAAGAAATTTCAGCAGATTTTAAAAAAAAATTAAATAATAACAATAATATAATTATTAATAATAAAGATGAAAAATTCGATAAAAATGATAAAAAAACAGGAGGAATTAATTCAATGGAATTAAAACAAAAAAATAAAGAAATTCAAATGTTAAAAAATTTACTTAATAAAGAAAAAGAAACAAAAAATTTAATTTTAAAAGAATTAAATAATATTAAATATAATAGAAATTATAATAATAGTAATAATGTTTCATTAAACAGTAGTTATATGTCAAATAAAAGTAACACTAATAATAATAATAATAATTTAACAATGCAAAATAATAAACTTTCAAAAATAGTAGAAATGGTCATTGGTTTTACATATTCATTGAATAATTTAAGAGATTCAATATTTAAAAAAAACATAAGTAATTTAGATGCAAAAAATTTATATAAAAAACTTAGAGATAAATTAGTTGATATTGTAAATAATATAAATAATTATAACAACAATTTTAATAAAAATATTTTATCAAATAATAATAAAAATGAAGAAGAAATTTTTGAAGAAAAAGATGTGAGTGATGACGATGAAATTAAAGATCAAATAAAAGATTATAATAATTTAAAAGATAAAAAATCAAATAATAATAAAATATTAACTTTTCGTAATAATGATGTTAAAAGTAGTTATGAAGGAAATACTACTACAAATATTATTAATAATAATAATATATATAATATTAATAGTTTATTAGAAGAAAATAAAAATTTAAAAAGCAGATTAGCTTCTATTATTTTATTGTATAATAGTAATAGTAATAATAATTCAAATGAAAATGAAAATACTAATATTATTATTAATGATAATAATAATCTTAATAATAGTCTTGAATTAAAAAAACAAATTGAAGAATTGAATAATGAAATTAAAATTAAAGAAAAAGAAATTACAACTTTAAAAACTAATAATGAAATTTTAAATGAAAGTTTAAGCAATATTAATATTAATAATAATAATAGTATTGAAAATAATAATGTTAATATTCAAGATTTTAATAAATTAAAAAATTCTTATAATTTAAATGTTAAAAAATTAAAAGATACATATGAAATTTTAATTGAAGAAAAAGATAAAAAAATTAGCGAATTAAATGAAGAAAATATTAAATATGAAACTGAAATAAATGATTTAAAAAATATTATTACGAAAAATGATAATGAAAATAGAAAAAATAATATTATGACTGAAAGTAAAGTTAATTCGTTGGAAAATGAAAAAATTTCTTTACAAATTGAAATAGAAAATTTAAAAAATACTATTAAAAATCTTATGAATATTGTTAATAATAATAATAATAATAATAATAATAATAATAATAATAATAATAATAATAATAATAATAATAATAAGAATAATAATAATAATAATAATAATAATAATAATA
>JAEEGK010022555.1_pt1 | contig 13214 bp, 10 predicted proteins | sample 8958771 | NCBI WGS metagenome assembly JAEEGK01 (sample SAMN16246547, study PRJNA631951) | gut metagenome | biome: gut microbiome; feature: rumen; material: SC-attached | host: Bos | place: Iran: Karaj | collected 2018-10 | reverse complement strand
CCCCAATCCCCAATCCCCAATTATAAATTTCTTTAAATTTAGAAATAGAATTATAATTGAGTAATATATTATTTATTTTTTTTATTATTTACTCTACTTAAATTTAAATATTAAATTTGAAAATGACTCTTTTATGTGATAAAGAAAAATGTCAAAATATTCCTTTATATGGAATAAATTTTCAAAAAAATCAATTGTTTATTGATTATTATTGTAAAAAACATATGGGAAAAATAGAGTTGAATTATTTTCCTTTAAATATAATAGAGAATATCCCAATAGATTATCATTGTCAAATTCATAAAAAAAATTATTGTTATTATTGTTATGATTGTAAAACACAATTATGTGAATTATGCACACACAAAGATCAACATTATATTATTGAAATAAAAAAATTAAATAAAAATGAACAAAATAATTTACATAAAAAGTTATATGAATTTGACCAATTTCTTAATGAATTAGAATTCCAAAAAAATAAAGTAATTGAAGACTTATTAAATTTTATTGAATCAATTAAAAAATCTTTTTTAAATTATTCGAATATTGTATCAAAAATAAAACAATTTACTTCAAGATTACTTGACTTATATGAAAAAAAAGAAATCAAAAATGAAATTAATTTTAATTTAGTTTCAAATTTGAGACAGTTACAATTTAATTTTAAATATATAGAAGATAATAATAACCCAATAAAAAACTCAATAAATTTTGTTAATTTTTGTAATAATATAGAAAATGTTCCTTTAAAACAATCACCTTTAGATTTTGAATTAATTAATTATCAAAAAACTAAATTATCTCCAAATTATAATATAAATATAAGTAAAATTAAAAAAATAAAAACTTTTAAATATGATAAATGTATAAATTGTTTATTAATTTTAAAGGATTCAAGATTAGCTTCAGCATCAGCTGATTCTTATATAAGAATACATCAATTAAAAACTTTTAAAGTTATTTTGTCTATTAAAATACATCAAGATAAAGTTTATCATTTAATTCAATTAAAAGATGAAAGAATTGTTTCAAGTTCAAGAGATTTTACTATTAAAATTATTAGACTAATTACTCCTACAAATTATATTCTTGAAGAAACTTTAATTGGACATTTAGATTTTGTTTTGAAAACAATTGAATTATTTGATGATAATTTAGTTTCATGTTCTGATGATAAAAACTTAATATTTTGGAAAAAAAAAAATGAAAAATTTGAAAAAAGTAATATTTTTAAAGCACATAATGAAGGTATTGATTGTGTAATTGAATTATCAAATAATAAAATTGCCTCATTTTCAAAAGGAGAAGAAATAATTAAATTTTGGGATATTTCAAATTATAAAAATCCTAGTCTTTATTATTTCTTAAAAGTAAAATCTTTTGGATGGAATAATTCTCTTTTTTTATTGGATGAAAACTCTTTATTAGTATCAGATGTATCAATTTATATTATATCAATTAAAGAACCTATCCAAGTTATTTCTAGGATTGAAGGAAATAATTTTGGTTCAATTATTAAAATAAATAATAAACAAATTTTAATTGGAGATATTGAAGGGTTTTTAGAATGTTATAATATTAAAGAAAAAAGCTTAAGACACTGCGGCAAAAAAAAAATAACTGCTCAAAATATAATTTGTATGTCCATGATGAATGATGGAAAAATAATAATTGGAGAGGATAATTTTATACATATACTAGGGTAAAATCATCATTTAAGTATTTTTTAATTATTAAATATTTAAATAAGAAAAGAATTTTGAGTTTTAATATACCAAAAAAATAATTTAAATATAATTTTCTTTTAAAATTCAGAAGAAATATCAATTATTTTTTCAAAAATGTAAATTTCCCAATTATTTCATTAATATATATTTGAATTATTGAAACATAACTTTTTAAAATATTAACTCTTCTATCTTATTATAATCATTAAAATTATTCCCAATATCTCTTTAGATTAAATTTAAATAAATATATATTATAAAAAATAGGAGATTTTCTTTAAGATCTTTTGAAACAATTCTACCATATTATAGTTTCTCAAAATAAAAGATATTTTTCATAAGTAACACTATTTTACCAAAATGGGATGGGATTGATGGAGTTAAGAATATTTTAAGTCGAATTTCAAATTCAAATGCAATACTAAAAATGGAATTATTAATTCTTTTGATTCTAGAATGGAAAATATTAATGATGCAAAAACAGAATGAATGAAAATGTGAGAGAAGGAAATAGTTTAATTGCTCATATCGTAATGATGATTTTGAAGGACCTCCAAGAAAGGAAGACAATGGAATTCTTTTTAAAATTTATTATCTATTATTTGAATATTAGTTATTTAAAACCACAAAAATAGAAATGTATGAAAAAGATGGAAAATTATTTTGTTTTATTTCTTTTTTAAATACATTAAAATTATCAAAAGTTAAAGAATTGAATTATAATTTTTTAAAATAAGTAAGTTATTTAAAAATCTGAAGTAAAACCAATATTTTTATCATCTATGGTTTCATTCTTTTTTCTAAAAACAATAAATCCAATAATTCCTCCTAAAACAATAATTCCAATAATAATTAAAACAATAATTAAAACATTACTTTTATGATTAACAATATTATCTCCTAAATAAAATAATTTCCAAGCTAAAACTCTAGTAACAGCATTATCAACAATTTCTTTACTAATCACCCCAGTTTTAAAATCTTTTAATACTTCTTCATAATTTTGAGAATTATTTGAAGTTAAAACAACATCCATTCCACTTAAAATAGCTAATGTAGCTGCAGATGTATTTTTAGAATATTTAGTAATTGCTTTCATAGATATATCATCAGTTAACATTAAACCAGAAAAATTTAAATCTTCTCTTAAAATTTTATGTATTTTCCCAGAAATTGAAGAAGGATATTTATTATCAACTTTAGTAATAATATTATGAGATATTAAAATTGAAGGAACATTATTCTTAATTCCTGCATTAAAAGGTTTAAAATCAACTTTTTGAAATTCACTTAAATCTCTATCATCATATGCTAAATCTTCATGAGTATCAATATTATTTCCATAACCAGGAAAATGTTTTAAACAAGTAGTAAAATTATTTTTATTAGCTTCAATAACAACTTTTTCAATATAATCAGTAGTGTTATCTAAATCCTGTCCTAAAGTTCTATTGTAAATATATCCTGAAGTATTAGTAGTAAAATCAGCAACAGGAGCTAAATTAATATTTAAACCAACATCTTTAATTAATTGTATTTTTTCTTTTTCTATTTCTAATATTTTATTTATTCCTCCTTGTGTATATAAATCTTTTGGACTTGGGAAACGCTCATTTCTATATGCTTTATACTTACTTATTCTTGTTACTCCTCCTCCTTCTTCATCTACTGATAATCCTAATCTTATTTTTGAAGCTTGTTGAAATTTTTCTATTTCTTTTAACATTGTTTCTTTTGTATTGTTTTCAAAATCAACCGCAAAAAGTACATATCCTCCAAAATGATATTTTTTTATTTCATTTAATACATTTGATTTATTATATCTCGGAAATAATAATTGACCTATTTTTTCTTCATCTGTCATTTTTTTTAAAATTTCTTTTGCTTTTGGATAATACTTTGCAAAAATATCTTTATCTGTTATAGCTTTAAAATATTTGTTTGAGTCATCTGAGTTAATTAATGATATTAGGAAAGGAAGAAATAAAATTATTATTTGACTCATATTTGATTGTTATTAAATAAATAAAATAATATTATTTTATTTAAAAGATAAAAATTAATTATTTGTTTAGTGTCTTATATATATATGGTATATTTTTGTCTATTTAAATTATAAAATTTTATTTTGGCTTTTTTATCATAATTTTATTAAAATTAAAATTCCATAAAATATTGATTTTAAGTGTTTTTTAATTTTTTTGACTTAAATTAAAAAATATTGCTTCTCCAAAATAATTCTTTTCTAATTTAATTGTTTTAAGTTTTTAAATAGTTTAAATTAATTTAGAAAATATTAATTATCATTTTTTAGATTTAATTTTTATCTATCCTAAAAATTTGGATTTATCAAATATATAGTTAAACTTTTTTTGATAAATAAATCATTTAATATTTTAATGAAAATTATTGATAATAATATTAATGTTAAAAGAAGAAGATTTCAAAGATGAAATAATGGATTTGGAAGAATCAATTGAAAATCTTATTTTAAAAAAAGCAAAATTATCTACTTGTAAAATATTATTAGAAAAAATAGGAACTGGATTTTTTTGTAGAATTCCAATTGAAAATAATAATATAATGGTTTTATTAACAAATAATAAAATAATAAATGAAAATTATCTTCAATTGGGAAAGATGATAAAACTTTCTTATAAAAATGAATTAAAGAAAATAACAATAAATGAAAAAAGATTTTACTGTATAAATAATATTTTAAATTATACATGTATTCAAATTTTAGAAAGTGATTTAATTGAAGATTTTTATGAAATTGAAAATTATAATATTAATGTTTTTAATGAATTAAATAAAGAATATTTAAATGATGAAATTTCTATTCCTCAATATCCAAAAGGAAAATTAATAGTAAAAGGAGGTTATATAAAGAATATTCATGATAATATAATTAAACATACTTGTATTATTGGTAACAATTCAATTGGTTCTCCTATACTTTTAAATTTAAGAAATTTTAAAGTAATTGGAATTTTTAATGAATATTTAAAAGAAAAAAAAATAAATGAAGGAACTTTTATTACACCTATATCAGAAGATATTTCAAAAACATTTAAATTAAAAGAAACATTATATAATAAAGCAAAAAAATGTACTTGTAAAGTAATGTTACCAGGTATATGTTCAACTGCTTTTTTTTGTCAAATTCCTTTTAGAAATAGTAATATTAAAGTTTTATTTACTTGTAACCATGTTATAAATGAAAATTCATTAATTATTGGAAACACTATAAAATTATTTTATAAAGAAAAAGAAAAAGAAATTGAGATTACAAAAGAAAGATTTTGTCATTCAAACCAATCATTAGATTATACTTGCATTCAAATTTTAGAAAGTGATTTAATTGAAGATTTTTATGAAATTGAAGAACAATATTATGAAAATCCAAGTGAAGAATATTTAAAAGATGAAATAATCCTACCTATTTATCCACAAGCTGGTGAATTAAAAATATCTATAGGACAATTAAATTATTTTAGAAATGAGAAAATATTTTATACCATTGAATCTGGTTTTGGTGCAGCTGGTGGACCTATAATTTTAAAAAATAGGAATTATAAAGTAATTGGAATTCATAAAGCCATGAGAAAAAAAGATGGTAAAAAAATGGGATTAAGTATAAAATATATTATGGATGATATTAATAAAGTAACTGGTTTTAATGGTTAAGGAAAATATAATTTATATCTTTCATTTTGTTTTTTATTTCTTTCATTTAAATTAATTTACAAATATGAATAATGAAATTTTTTATACTCAAATAAAAATCAATAATTATATAAGATTTTTTTTGAAAAATAGTTAGATTTACAAAGGTTTCTAAATCCAATTAAAATTGAAATAAGCACCATTTTTCACCAATGTTTTTAATACAAATGATAATGATTAAGATTTATATCCTACCAAAAATATATTTTTAATTTTTTTAATACATTTAAGAAGGTAGCTTCTCAATAAAAAAAATTAAAAAAGATTATATTTCTTTTATTTTAAGGTGATTCCATTTATCTATCAAAAAAAAATTTAATATTTAAAGACCAAAAAATTAATGAAAAATTTAAAAACTAATAAAAATTTAAAGTAACGAATTACTCTTATATATAAATTATTTAACTTTAATACTACGTTAAAAATTTTTAACAAAATTTAGAAAAAAAATCCACTATATTAGATTTTCTCAAATAAAAGATTATCTCTTTCTTTAAATTCAATAATTAATTTCATATCTTCTTTAATTGAAGGATTAATTTTTTTTTTAATTGGAAATATTTTAGAATCAATTTCATTAAAAAAAAATCTGATAATTCCAATATCAATACCAATTTTAATTAAAGAATTAAAATCTTTCATATTTAAAATATAATTTTTAACTTTTTCATAGAATAAATAATCTCTTCTATATTCTTTTGATTGTTTACCTTTTAACCATAAAGAAACAATAGTTAAATTCATTTTTTTTTTTTTTAAATTCCTAGGCCTTTCACCAAGATTAACTTGTGAAGAAATATTTGAATTTTCTATATTTTTGGTTTTATTTTGATTATTTAAAACAGTAAAAAATTTACTTTTAGTTCTTGAATTAAAATTATTATTCTTAGGAGTATAACAATTATTATTAATATTATTTTTTGGAAAAATATTACTCTTTGTAAAAGGTTTTAAAGTATTATTTTTAATTGGAATAAAATTTAAATAACCATTACTTGAATTACTATTATTAAAATTACTTGAAATATTTATTCCATTTTTATTCTGTTGTGAACAATCAAAAATATTATAAAATATTTCTAAATTTTCTATTTTGGTTTGAAAATGTTCTAAAATTTGATTAAAAATAATCATTATTATTCTAATAAAAATAACTATATTTGTTAAAATTTGAGGAATTTTTATATAATATCTTGTATAAATAATATAATCTTTTGAATAAATTAAATATAAAGTAAAAAAAGTTGAATTTCCACCTTCGATTAAAATATCAGAATTTCTTAAAACATAATCTTTTTCTATTTTTTCAATTGATAAATATTTATTTTTATTATATTTTCTTGATAACCAACCTTTATCATCATTAATTTCATTTTCTTGAATAAAAAAATAATTATATGATAATAAATTATAAGAAAGAGAATATTTTATATTTTTTAATTTTGTTATAATATATTTTGATATATTATAAGGTTGAATATAAATTTCTGGATATAAAATTTCAATTTTATAATTCGAAAGATCTTTTATAAATTTTTCTTCAGAACATAAATTTATTATATTTGAATCATTTGGATTATAATTTAATTTATTAGGACATAAATTTAATTGGAATAAATAATTTGTTTCAAAATTTTCACTTGATTCAAAATCAAAATCTGAAAAATTAAAACAATAAAACTCTTGAATATTAAAATTATTAATTTCAATATCTTTTTTATGTAAATTATACATATTACATTTTATGAAATTTATATTTTCTAATTTAGTTTCTTCTATAATACCAGAATCATTTTTTTTTATTGTTAAATAATATAAAGCAGGGAAGATTTTTTGATAAAAATCAATAGAAATACCTTCTGAGTTTATTAATCTAAAAGCCATAATGAAATTTCTGTTTTTTAATTGAGTTTTTTGATATTTTAAATCATTTAATCTTGATATATTTGTATTTGGTCCTTTTCTATTAAAAAAATCTTCAAAAAAAAAAATTATAAAAATAAACCTAATATAATAGTCACTATTGAAGCAATTTGACCATATAAAGTTGATATTCTTTTTTGTTTAAAAAAATTTAAATGAAATTTATATGAATACATATCAATTTGGGAAAGAAAAGAATGAATTGCCATTTTAAATTTATTTTTAAATAAGTTATTTATAACTAATTTTCTATATTGTTATAAATATAAATATATTAACTTTTAATTTTATATAAAATGATTTTTTCCTTTATGAATCTTTCAAATTTTTTTCTTTCTTTTTATTATTCAAAATTTATTTAAAAAATAAAAATAATAACCATATCATTTCCTTTTTTAAAATATTTAAATTTATATATACAAAAAAATATTAATATCAACTCATGAAATAAATAAAATTATTTTACAATATAAATTCACAAAAAAAATTTTAAAACAAAACAAAAAAATGAAATCATTGGTATTAATATTAATAACAATACTTTCTCTTTCTCAATCTTCAAAATCACCAATTGAAGTAATAACATGTTTAATTAAAAGTGAACAATTACAAAAAGATGTTTCAAAAGTAATTTCAGTAATTCAAACAAAAGATTTTGTTCAAATTTTATCTGTTGTTATTGAAGTTTATCCTACAATTTATTCTGAAGTTTCAAAATGTTTAAATCAAGAAATTCAATTATTTTCTCCTATGAGAAATTTAGAAAATAAAAAACCAAGTGAATGTGTTGCTAAATGTTATCAATCTTGTCATCATTTAAAAAAATATTTTGATTATGCTATTTGTGCTGATAAATGCATTAGAAAAAATTGCAGAAAATAAATAATTTAATTATTTTTAAATAACTTTTTTAAGAAATATCTGAATAAAAATATTTTTAAATATTTTAGAATTTACATTCAATTCTTTTTTGTTGGATTTTAGTTATGTTTTTAAATAAACAACTTACACTTTTATTTTTATACAAATTTGAAAAAATGTAAATTAAAATAGATAAAGAGAATAATAATTATCTTAATTTATTACATTATTCTTTATAACATCTTCAAATAATGTATTAATTGACATTGTGATTCTATGAATTCATTCAGATATTTATTGTATTCAAATTTATTGTAAAAAGAAAAGTTAAAGTTTTACCTTATTAACAAAAGATTAAAATATATTAAAGAAAAAATATACTTTATTCAAAACAACTCATTTAAACATAATACAATTTCAGAAAATTATTTAACTTCTTAATATTCATTAATTTCAATAAAACAAGCTATATTATTGAACAAAATGTTTCCATTTTATTATCAGTTAATTAAATTAAACAATTTCTAATTTACAGATTATTTTTGAAATATCTATAATAAAATTAATTATAAAAATTTTGATAGTTAATAATTCTTTTATAATAAAATAACTCAAAAATTTAATGAGATTAAAATTATTTATTTATATTAATTATTAATCACTTTATAGTAATAATTGTAATAATTTGATGATGATTATTATAAAACAATACATTATTTTTGAACTTAAAGGGAAGAAATTTAAAAAAAATGAAATAAATTTTAAAAATTTTCCTAAGTGAGAAAATGTAAAAATCTTTGTTTTTATAATAGAATAAATAAATTATTATTTATAAATTTTTTAGTTTAAACATTCTTCAAATAAATCAGGTTTATTTTCTATTATTGTTATTTTTAATTTTAATTTTATCTCTTTATTTTTCAGAAGATATTTTTTATAGAAAAAATCCAATTGATTCCTATTATAATACATTAGTTGAAAAAATTCATTGAATTTATTTTTATTCTTTAGATTATTTTATTCTATTAATATATATTCTCGTAGAAATAATTTAGAAATAAATGGATTATTTTTAATTAATAATGTATAAAAGATTTGAAAATATTTAATAAATAGATTTAATAAATAAAGGAAATTAATAATAATTCTTTAAATAAAAATTCAATTTTTTATTTATCCATAAAATAATTACATATATGATCATTAACTGATATTAACAATATTAATAAATAGAATAAATTATATATATAAAATACAATAATTATTTTATTTTATATATAGATATAATATATATATTCTAAAAAAATAGTTTATACTTAAAGAGTAAATGATAAAATAAATTTTAAATAACTTATTTAGGATGATAAAACTTACTTATTATTCTTTTTTTTACATTTCGAGAAAGAGAATTCATAGAATTATTTTTTTTTTCTTCTAAAAAATTATTAACTTTATTTGAAGAAAAACTTGCATTAATCGAATTTATATTATTAGATTCTTTATCTTTCCACTCAATATTATTTAAAATATTTGAATTATTTATGGGATAAGAATAAATATGTTGATTTTCATTTTTTAAATTTTCAATAATTTCTATTTTATTTAAAATTCTAATAATATTTAATCTATTATTAATAATTCTAATACATTTTTCAATAACAGCAAAATCATTTTGATTTCTAAAATTAAATTTAATAGGTAAACATTTATATTTAAATTTTTTTTCGATAATCTCTTTTTCTTGAAGTTTCAATTGTAAATTTGAATAACTTAAAGCAAAGTTTTTATGAAAATTAGAAGCAGAATTATTTAAAGAAGAGAAATCTAAATTAATTTTATTTTTAGAATTTTTTTTTTCAATTTGATTATTCTCAATTAAAAAATCTTTAATGATTCTAATATAATAAGAATTTCTTGCAAAATTATAATTTAAAAAGTAAAAAATAACATTTAAAGTTTTAATAATACCACAAATATTAACTAAATAATCTTGAAATTTTAAATATTTTCTATTATAAACAGAAATTTCAGCAGAATTACTTATTGATAAAGTTAAAAAAGTTCTTGGTTCTTCAGAATTATCTATATCTCTTATATCAGAATCAAATCTTAATGAATCAAATTGATGAAAATAATCTTTTTTTATTTTTTGAAAAAACATTCCATTATCTGTTATATATTTTATTTGACGAAAATATAAATTTATTCTTTTATATATTGTTGATGAAGTCATTATTCTTTCTGATTTAATTAATAATTTATTTGGTATCTTCTTATTTAAATGATTTATTGAATAATCAATAAAAATTAAATCTAAATATACATGTGATAAAGTTTTATTTATTTCTTCTTCAGTATAACAATTATTAAATGAACATTTTGAAAAATAATAATAATAAAAAGAAAAATTTGAATTTTGACCATAAACACCAAATAAAGATTGATTAGTTAATCTTTCAAAAGGACAATAATAAGTATTTATATTTTTAATTTTTTCAAAATATTTTTTATATTCACCGAAATGTTTATTTAAATCACATTGTTCTAAAATAATATCATTATAAATTTCAATAGTATAATCATTTAACTTTTCATTAAAAAAATTATACCAAATTTTTAAAGAAATATTATATAATTTTTCTGTTTTTAAAGCTCTTTTATTATTATCACTTAATCTAACCATAATTGGTAATTTATTTGAATAAGTAAAATTAACAAATGAATCTTTTTCAATTGAATATATTACATTTAAATCTTCTTTATTTAATAGTTTATAAATGAAATAAATTATAAAACATAATGAAGTAAAAAAATAGTTTAAAGATAAAAATCCTCCTAATAAATTTTTATAACGTGTTTCTCCTTTTTCATTTATTGTTAAATGTGTTTTAAATGAAAAAATATCTAAAGATTTAATTAGATTTCCTAAGTTTTCCATAATTGAATTATATAAAAACTTTTTATATTAAAAATTAATAGGATATTAATAAATAAATTATAAAATATATTTTTTTTTCTTTAATCTATTATTTCTTCTTTATCTTCAGAATTATTATTTTTAAAGTTTTTTTGTTCTAATACTTTAATATCATTTTTCATTAATTCAAAAACTTTTTCAAAACTTTGAATTTTATCATGATTTAATTTTATTTTTTTTTTAATTTTATAAATTTCTTTTTTATAATATTTTATTTTCTCATCCATATCTTCATCTTTATTTCTTCTTTCAAGAGAATAAATATCAATTTCTTTTGGAGGTTTTTTTTTATTATAATCAATTTGTTTTAAATTTAAATATGGAATTTTTTTTTTTAAATCTTCAGAATAAAAGAGTAAACTTTGATTATTTAAATTTATTTTCTTTTCTAATTCAATTTCATCATCTGAATGAATATCATCATCAATTAAAATATCAGTTTTTGATTCTTCGAAATTGAATTCTTCATTAATCATTGATTCTTTTGATTTTTTTTTTTCAATAATATATTTTTGATTAGAATTTATATTTTTTCCTAATTCAATATTATTTATTTCTTGTTTTAATTCTTCAATATTATTCTTTTTTTCATTAACCTGTAATAATATTTTATTATAATTACGACATTTTAATAATAATTTATTTTGATAAAAATTTAATTGAATAGAATAATATCTAAAAATTTGTTCTGGTTTATAAAAAATTTCAAAATTTCCTTTTTTAAAACCTTTAATTTGTCTTTTAATAACCTTAATATAATTATCTTTGAATAATAAAATATTATTCAATAAAAAATTATTTTTTTTATATTCTTCATTTTCTTGATTAGAATTCATATCTTTAATATTCTTATTTAATTCATTTATTTTATTTTTTAAATCTAAAATAAAATTTTGATGTTCTTTAATATTTTCTCTTAAATTTTCTAAATAATAAAAAAACTCAATTTTAATTTTTTCATTTTTTATTTCTTTTTCTAATAAAATTCTACTCATTACATCTTTAATATAATTATTCCAATAATCAAATATATTTACTTCATTTAATAATGTTCTTTGGGATTTTAATTCTTCAATTACTTCTGAAGCTAAAGAAGAAATTGATTTCCTTGTAGTTTTTTTTTTTTCTATTTCTACATCCATATATTTTAAATTCAAAGTTTTAATAAATAATAAAATTTAAAAAAAACATTAACAATTTTAAATAAAAAAAGAAAAAAAAATTATTACTTTTTAAAACTAAAAAATCAATTTATTCACAATAAGTTAAAGGAACACCATCATCCATTGTATGTAATCCAATTTTTAAAAAATTTCCAGAACTCGGTGCGTGAATACAAAAATACCTTTTTTCACCTTCTTTATTATTTCTATAACCCAAAAAAATAATAACATGATTTTTAGTAGGAAAAGAAACAACATCACCAGCTTTTAATTGATCATTACTGATAATTTTAAAATTTTTATTTTTAACATAATCTTTAGCTAAAGAACATTTAATTTTAATTCCTGCTAAATTATAACATGCATAAATAAAACCAGAACAATCAAGTCCATAATAAAATTTATTTTGTTCCCAATTTAAATTATCGTAAAATTCAGGATTTGATTCATAAGATAATTTACCTGTTAATCTTGTTGGAGCTCCTAATTTTTTTACATTTGATAATGTTACTATTGAACAAAAATTTGTCTTTGATGTTGAATTATGTCCTCCTCCAAATATATATATATATCTTCTTTCTAAATACATTTTTAATGCTTGTTCTGTCACTTTTAATTGAATTATATTCATATCTTCTGTTTTTACCTTAAATTCTTTTGTTTTTCCATCTTCTGATGATGGAAATATTATATATGATTTATTTAAAGGAGCTGATGTTATTTTTTCTTTTAAAGTTTCCATTTTTTTTTTTGACTTATTGTTTTTACATAAATTATTTTTTATTATTATTTATTTTATTATTATTTATTTTATTATTATTAATTTTTAAG
>JAEEGK010022554.1_pt1 | contig 13214 bp, 13 predicted proteins | sample 8958771 | NCBI WGS metagenome assembly JAEEGK01 (sample SAMN16246547, study PRJNA631951) | gut metagenome | biome: gut microbiome; feature: rumen; material: SC-attached | host: Bos | place: Iran: Karaj | collected 2018-10 | reverse complement strand
GGCAATGAAATCACAAATACGTTTCATTTCTATCTTCGGTTTTTATCCGCTCAACTTTCCGTCTACTTGCTGCTCTCCTGATATTTCCCTGTGCCGTTGCAGGTGGTACAGTCGTAGCGGCCGTCGGGCGTCTTTCCTAAGCCCCGGCAAATGGGGCATTTGCCTTCTTTCTTCAGCCTCTCCGCCTCCTTGTCCTGCGCCTTCTGGCTGGGCGGAGCCCCACTCGAGGGTTTCGCACTCGACAATCCTGCCGCCACCGTGTCTTCTACCATTATACTCGCCAGTGTGGAGCATGAGGTCAGCGCCACGCAAGTCAATATCACAAAAATAATCTTTATCTGTTTCATCTGCTTGAAAAAATATACCGGTATCACAGCCCTTGTTTCTGCAACTCCCTCAGCACATCGTCCTTGCTGAAGGTGAACACATGGTTGAACACACCCACGGAGATGAGGTCGTTGTGGTCGTCGAAAGTGAAGCGCCCGATACTCAGCACCCCATAGTTCTTTACATCCACATTGGCGTCGATGAACACCTTGGCCACCCTCTTCAAGGCTATCTTGCCACCCAGGTTGATGATTCCCTCCAGGGTCAGCACGCCGCCAGTGCCTATTTTCTCGTCTATCGCTTGGTTGACAGACAAGCAGATGGCATCCTTATGCTCTTCTTCTTTCGGACAGGTCACCATCATCGCTATGCCCAGCACTGCCAGTATGAATAAGAATATCCAAAGTTTCTTCATCGTAGTTGATAGTTTTAATGCCAGTTACAGAGATTCCCGACATCCCGGCAAATCCAGGAGAACCCGACTTTCCGGAATGTCAGGCATCATCACTTCTATTGTTTACAGCACGGGGAGGAGATATTCCCAAATCAAGTCCATGTAGGGCTGGTAGAGCGACGACGAGGTGGTGAGCACCAGCACGGCATCCCGATCGGGGAAGACGATGATATACTGTCCGGCAAAACCATCCGCACGGAAGGCATTGTGGCGGCAGATCCACATTTGATAGCCATAGCCCTGCACCCATTCGTTGTTGTCCTTGTTCAGGCCCACCTTCTCCAGATCCTCGAAACGTGTTCCCGAGGGAGCCGATGGCACCTGGTAGCTCGACATCTCCTTCAGCCAGGCAGCCGGAACAATCTGCTTGCCGTTCCACATACCCTTCTGCAGGAACAGCTGTCCCATTTTCGCCATGTCCTCGGTCTTGAGGAACAGGCCCCAGCCGCCGCAGCTGATGCCCTGGGGCGACTCATCCCATTGCGGACGTTCGATATGGAGAGGCTGGAACAGACGCTTATCCAGATAGTCGAGCACCTTCTCGCCCGTTACCTTCTGCACGATGGCCGAAAGCATATAGGTCCCAAGCGAGTTATAGAGGTAATATTCTCCCGGCTTATGTTCGACAGGCCACGACAGGAATCCCTCAACCCAATCGACCGAACCGGCACGCAGGCTGTTGGGCTCAGTATCGTGTCCGCAAGTCATCGTAAGCAGGTCGCGCACGGTCATGGCCTTCAGATTTTCACTGGGTTCGGCAGGCAGCTGCTCGGGGAAGAATTTCACAACGGGATCCGTAAGGTTCAGTTTCCCTTCGTCGATGGCAAGGCCCACAGCCGTTGCCGTGAACGTCTTGCTCACCGAATGCATGGCATGGGGTGTCGTGGCAGTCTGTCCGTTGAACCACTTCTCCAGCACCACCTCACCGTGTTTCAGGATCATGATGCTGTGCAGCGTGATTGAATCGGGACGCACAGGGCGTGTCACCGTAGCATTGACAAACGAATCGACCGCAGCCACCACCTCTGGCGAAGCTTCGGTCCTCGGCAAATCGACAATCACCTTCTCTTTTTTGCAACTCGACAGCACCAGTGCCGTCATCGCGAATAATAAAAACAACTTTTTCATAATTGGATTGATTAATGGGTAATGGATGAAAAATCTTGTGCAAAGATAAGGAGTTTTTTCCAAATAGGGATACCGATTCCCTGGAAAAATTCTCCGATTGTCCCATTTCTGCAGTTTTTCAGCCATTTTTGTTACAAAAGAGCGTTTCCTCCCCCTTTTTCCCATCCGTTCAATCCCAGCCGACACGACAAGATTGGAAGGTTCATGCCGTATCTGTTACATTTTGGCTGCCCTCTTGACAGATATAACAAAAAAGTAACGAAAAAGTTTGGAGCATATTCGAAAAACCTATATCTTTGCACCGTCAAAATCATGGGAACGACTCCTGACGAGACAAACATCAAAAAACCAAATAAATAAAAGAATTATGAAAAAGTTATTTTTAGCAGCCGCCATCATGATGGCATCCGTTTCAGCATTTGCACAGCACGAGGCAGGTGATATTACCCTTCAGGCTCGTGTAGGTATGATTGGCGCCGACTTCAGCAATACCAGCGACACCAAGGCTCGCGTAGGTCTGGTAGTAGGTCCCGAGATGGAATATTTCATGACCGATCGTTTCAGCCTGGGTGCAGGCGTGACCTACTCGCAGCAGGGTGCCGAGATGGACGACAATTCCGATGTGACCTACAAGATTGACTATGTCACCGTGCCCATCACCGCCAATTACTATATCTGGAAAGGACTCGCCGTAAGGGCCGGTGTGCAGCCAGGATTCAATGTCTCGTCTGAGATCAAGCACGGAGACCAGAAGGTTGATATGGACGACTTTGTGAAAGGCTTCGACTTCGCCATCCCCGTCGGCCTGTCCTACGAGTTCCGTCATTTCGTGATCGACGCCCGCTACACCTTCGGCGTCACCGAAATCTTCGACACGAAGAAGGTCGATCTCGACAGCAAGAACCTCACCTTCCAGCTGTCACTTGCCTACAAGTTCAACCTCCAGCACTAATGGCCTGCCTTTAGCATGGCTGCCCCTTCATACAGGCTGGTCCTTCGGGATCAGCCTGCTTTTTTTTGGTTTCTCCGATGTTTACCTTTTCAGCAATTTATCATTCATAAATGCAGGACAACCTCGTTTGCGTCGTTTTCTCGGGCGGACAAATCGAGAATATCGCACGCAAGTGCGCCATCGAGTTCATCCTCTCCGGCAAGGAGGCTGGCTTCAACAAGATTGAGGAGTTCTGCAAACACGAACTTATCAAGAACACGAACCCAGGCAGGAAGGAACACAAGACCATCGGCTTCCAATTCAAGTGACGTTTCTAAAAAAACCTGTTCCCATGCTCTCCCCCGAATCCCTCTACAACGCGTCTATCACCGAAGGCGACATTACGAAGCCTGCAAGCATCGACCCCCATGAACTGCGCCTGCTGACCTATTCCAGGCCCCACGACACGTGCGACGGCATCGAACTGCACCTCGGCAACCAGGCCAAGGGCTATCCCTTCTCCTGCCTTGGCCAGCAATGGGAATACGTCGAGTTCCTCTATCTCTGCGGCGAATGGAGTTGGGACGGCGACGATGCCCTGGCGATACAACGCGACGTGCTCACAGCCAAAAGCGGTTATGCAGCGCGTCGCTTCAAGAAAGCCAGGTACAAGAAAAAGATACGCCCCGACTTCACGTCCTTTCGTCATCAATGGATGCTCTGGTGCGTCTGGCAGAAATGCTTGGGCAGCAAAGCCTATCGCGACCATCTGCTCTCCATGCCCGACGATCGCGTCATCGTCGAAGTCGTCCGGCACGATCCCGTTTGGGCAGCCTGGCCCGACGAGAACGGCATCTATCACGGAGCCAACGGCATGGGCAAGATACTCACCATCTGCCGCCGATGTCTTCTCAAGGGCACCCAACCAAAGTTCGACTCCGACCTCCTCAATGCTGCAGGCATCTATATCTTAGGCCACAGAATTGAATTTTGAATTATCCTTCACCGAACCGAACATACTAATATGAATAACGAAAACAACCACCACGCATTGCGCCTCGATTTAGGCCGCCCGCTCTTCCAGTCCTACCGTGTCTGTGGCGAAAACATCTTTGCCGGAGAATATCCAGGCGACAAGAATGAGGAAGATGCCGAAGACAAGATAAGGCAGATGACGGAATTCGGAGTGCGTCACTACATCGACCTCACCGAAGAAGGAGAGCTCAAGCCCTACGCCCATCTGCTCCCTGCCGACGCCACCTACACAAGATTTCCCATCCGCGACGTCAGTGTGCCCAAAAGCATCGATGAGGTCAAGAATCTGGTCGAGCACATACGCGAACTGTCTGAACGCAACGATGGCCATGTCTATATCCACTGCTGGGGTGGAGTAGGCCGAACCGGCACCATCGTAGCCTGTTACCTCGCCCATCTCATGGAACACCCCACCTCCGAAAAAGCCCTTGCCCGACTTCGCTCCCGTTTCATCGAAATGCCCAAATCCTCCTACCGACTGACTCCCGAAACACGAGCTCAGGAGCAATTCGTCAAGGACTACATCCAGTCTATCTTATAAAGGCCGCGGATAAGGAAGAAAAAATATTTATATACGTATCAAAATTTTGGTTATACGAAATAATAGGCCTATCTTTGCACCGCAAAAAGACCAAACGCATATTATTATTTAAAGAACGCGTATGAAGATATTAGTTTTACCCGATATACATGGTCGCACTTTTTGGAAAGGAGCCTGCGAGGACATCGAATCCTACGACAAGGTCCTGTTTTTGGGCGACTACTTCGACCCCTATGAATTCGAAGGAATCAGCGTCGCCGCAGCAATCGGGAACTTCCAGGAGATTCTCGACCTGAAGCAGCAGTATAGCGACAAGGTCATGCTGTTGTTAGGCAATCACGACCTTCCCTACATGTTCGAGGAGTATTACAACTTGTCCTATTTTCATTGCAGGCACGCCGAAGAGTACCACTTGACAATTGGCAACTTGCTGCGCACCAACGCCAATCTGCTTACGTTCTCGTGCGTAATCGACGACATTCTGTTCACCCATGCAGGTGTAGAAAGCCAATGGTTCATCGATACGTTCCACAGTCAAGCGAACGATGCAGCCGAAATAAGCGCAATGTTGAACACATTAGCCGACAGTGCCGAAGGGCTGAAGAAGCTGTACAGCGTCTCCTTCCACCGAGGCGGCTTCGACAAGCATGGCTCCTGCGTCTGGGCCGATGTTGACGAGATGAAAGCCGACGCCAGCAATACCTCCAACCCCTTGCGGGACATTCGGCAGGTGTTTGGGCACACGCTACAAGCAGAATACGACCCGAACGACGAGATTCGATATGGCAAGGCGCTCGAATTCGGCAATTGCAAGATGGTCGACACCGCCAGGGCCTATGCGTTGGACTCCGACTCCTTCACATTGCAACCCGCTTAGCCGATCTTTGCACCGCATTCTCTGGATTTTTGATAAAGGCATAGAAACAGACGAAAATTTTAACACTCTTTTAGAATTAATAAAAACACGTGTTAAATTCACGTTAAAATGTAAAAATTGTTTGCACATATCAATTTCTATGCTTATCTTTGCGCCGTTGAATTAAGAGGCGGCCTGGATCCGCTCCAACCGAGCTGAAAATTGCCACGGCATGTGCAGAGGCGCGCCTTCGAATCCAACATAATTGCTTATCTATTAGGAACAAAACAAACACTTATGGAATCATCATCTTTAAAAGCCCGGACAAGGGCCGAAATCATCTCCTTGCTCAAAGGGACCAAGCGCAATGGCATGGATGCCGTTTGTCGATACTTGGATGAGAGTGATTTTTTCACGGAAAGATGCAATTCTCATCACCGGTTCATCGGAGGGCTCGCCGTTCATTCCCTGGGTGTGTACAGGGAGTTCAAGAAGCTCAACCCCTCGCTGCCCGACGACTCCATTCGCATCGTCTCTCTGCTTCACGACATCTGCAAAAGTCATCATCCGCACTATAACTACATTGGCAGAGGACATCATGGTCTCCGTTCCGTCCTGCTCCTCGAGGAACTTGGACTCGAGCTTAAGCCCGAAGAACGCCATGCCATCGCGAAGCACATGCACAGCATCCGGCAGTTCCCCCGCTCGGGAACCTATGCCACCAAAGAGATGCTGCAGCATTACGTCCATCGTTGCGACCATCGGGATGCAGAACGCTACCCTGGAGGGTTCAACAGCCAGCAGGAGCCGAACAGCACAATGTATCAGGTCGAAACCCTGCTCTATGCCACTCGGCGACCAGGCATCGAGATGCTGATTGATCAGTTGCACATCGGATTCAAGAAATTAACTCGAAAATAGTATTACCAGCATGAATATCATTGATTTTTGGAAAGAATACGTAGCAGAGCGATCTCACTATTCGCAGTATGACAAAAAAGACTTTTTGCAGGCACTCTCGACCAATGTGCCCGATTGGAAGGAGCAAATCAAGAATAGGGACATATGGCCCGACCTCCATTGTTATGGTCGCAATATTAACGAAAGTCTCTTTGTCGATGTGATAGTCGAAGAAGCTGGCATCGATTTTGCTTGCTATCTGGCAGAAAATGCCACTACCTTTATGGATGAAGTATCGGCAATGTCCTATTGCACGAAACGCATCTCCTCGAATTGGTCGAGTTTCCCTCATGCCGTTCAAGAAAAGATTCTAACGTATAAGCTAAAGGAATTCTTGGATGAATGTCTTCGCAATGCCGACCTTTGGGCGAACTTGAGCGCAGAGCAGAAGGCATCGGTTTTGAAAAAGGCCGAACAAGCCGAGCGGTCCAATGTCTTCGACATTATGCTTTTCAATCTTTGGAGCAATGAGCTGAATTATAAGGACACCCCTTATGTGCAGTTTTCCACTTCGATGTTCAAGCATCTTAAAGAAGAGCTGTTGAATGAGAACGACACGCAACGTCGCAGAGAATCGCTGAGACACTTGGAGTGCAGGTTAGGCGGATGGGACATGCCTTTGGTATACAAAGTGTTCACTTGCTTGCGCTATACGCCATCCCAAAAGCTAAGCAAAATCAAGCAGGTAGCCATCGACGAGGAGAGTGCAAGGCAGATCGATGCCATCATCAACCAGATTCGGAATCTGGTGGAATAAGGCCGGCACCTGGAAGGAGAAAATATATATATTTATACGTATCAAAATTTTGGCTATACGAAAAAGAAGGTCTATCTTTGCACCGCAAAAAAACAACAAAGCAAATCTATAAAATAGGAAGCATATGAAACTTATTCCATTATTACAATGTTTGGATGTTAACCTAATGGACAAAAGCAAGGTTAATATTATTGCCCTGCACGAGACAGGGCATCTCATCGCCATGTACGCGATGGACATGATGAACTATTTCTCGTCCATCACAATCAAGGCAGGTGCTCATACGAACGAGGTGACGGGCGCGCCCGATCAAGTGATTGGTTGCACAAACGTCACGCACGAGCTCATGGAGAAAATGACGCAGTTCAGCCAGGAGCTGGCTGTCATCCCCCATTCGGGGCTCGATATCGCAAAGTTGATGAGATGCGCCAAAATCAAGGGCGCCGAACTTTATTTGCCGAACATTTGCAGGTTGTTTGGTGGAGGCGCAATATGTCGTCATTATGGCATACCCGACGAGGGTTTGTGCAAGATTGACTATAGTCATATCGACCTTCTTCTTAGTGGGTTGGGATTGGCCAATCAACGAGAAAAAGTTTGTCAACTTGTTGACATGTATTTCAATACGATATTCGTGTCATTCGACATGCTCACAAAAGCCATCTATAAGAATCTTGTAGCAAATGGCACATTGGACAAGGAGCAGGTCATGCAGATAATTGCCGAATGGGAGGCATTCAAGATGTAATGCCCCATTCCTAAGGAGAAGACTTGCAAAAAACAATCCAGTAGCGGTTTCAGACTTACTTCGACCTGACTGACCCGTAAAAAACAGTCTGAATAGTATTCTCTGGATTTTTTCATAAGAGTAAAACATTATCTATACATAACAATTAATATCCTTACATACCAAATCGATCCAGTAGCGGTTTCAGGCTTACTTCGAACTGACTGATCCCCTCAAAACATTTTAAAGTCTGAATAGTATTCTCTGGATTTTTCAAAAAAACTTCTTTTAATAACAATTAAATAGTGTAACATTTTGGGAAAGTACAACACAAGGAAAGAAAGCATCGAGCCTACATGTATAAACTACATGGGCGAAATGGCTTTCAAGTTGAAGGAAAAGGAGGAGCTTGTTAGCACGATGATGACCACATTCTTGCAGGGCGCATACTATGAGAACGAGTCCAAGATTGTGGAACGCATCAAGGAACTCGTTGGAAAGGTTGACCCACGATTTGTGGCTAAGTTGGCAATCTATGCTCGTAACGAAGGCAACCTTCGTGCCGTCACACATCTCGTGGCAGCATTGCTTGCAAAGTACGTGGGTGGTGAAGAATGGGGGAAAAGGTTCTACAACAAGATTGTCGTTCGCCCGGATGACATGTCCGAGATCGTGGCGGCATATGCATCCCTCAATGGAATGGGTTTGAACGACATCAAGAAGATTCCCAATGCCATCAAGAAGGGCTTTAAGGAAGCGCTCGAGCGTCTCGATGCTTATCAAATCGACAAGTACAAGATGCAGGGACGTGAGGTCTCCTTGATTGATCTCGTGCGCCTTTTTCACCCAAAGGGCAACGAGAAGAACGCCGAGGCATACAAGCGCCTCGTAATGGGCGAAAGTCTCGCAGATCTTTACGACACAAAGGTCTTCGAAAAGGAAATGACCAGGGCTGGTCAAACTACTATGGGGGCATCGCAAGACGAAAAGGACGAGGCAAAGCGTGAGGCCATTAGCGCAGTTCTCGACAACGTGAAGGGCATGCCCATTATGAATTTGTTGCGCAATCTTCGCAACATTCTTCTTTATGCACCTGAAAAGGTGAACGACGCGTGCGAGCAGCTAACAATCGAGAAGAAGATTCTCAATTCAAGGCTTCTTCCCTTTCGCTTCGCGACAGCGTATGCTGAAATCGAGAAGATGAAGTATCAAGATGTCGAAACGAAGGGAACAAGTTCAATTGCCTTCGAAAGTGAGGTTTCGAGGCAGAAGGTGAGCGAAAGCGAGTTTAATACGTTGAAGCAGAACTTGCTTGATGCAATCGAGGGCGCCATTGAGATTGCTTGTCAAAACATTCCAGAATTGGAAGGTAATTGCGCAATTTTGGTGGATGATAGCGGTTCGATGCGAGGCGACGCTGGTGGACACTCTCGTGTGTCTGCTTTTAGCAAGACAAATACTTCAATGATTGCGCATCTCTTCGCAAGCATGATGGCATGGAAGCAGCACGATGTGTATGTGGGTCTTTTTGGCGATAGACTTATCAAGGTGCCCTATAGGCGTGGGGTGAAACTACTTGACTTCAACAAGGAATCATATAGGGTTGGAGCAGAATGTGGCGGTGCCACCGAAAAGGGCATTTATACATTTCTTGAACAAGTAGTTAAAGAGAAGAAGAAGATTGACAATATCATTGTCTTCTCTGATTGTCAAATTGGAGATGGCGATAGTTTTACCAATTGGTATGGAACTAACTCTAATGAAAGAGGCACTCATTTTCATGAGCTATTCAAGGAGTTTAGAAAGGTGAACCCCAATGCGAACTTCATTGTAGTGAATCTTCGCCAGTATGGCGGCACAAGCGTTTTCGACAAGTCGCAACGAATCCTTAACATTGCAGGATGGTCCGAAAGGATTTTCGACAACATCAAATCAAGCTGCAAGGGTTGGGATGCGATAATCAAGGAGATTGAGGCAATCGAGATTTGATTATATTTAAATAGAAATAAAAACAAGAAAACATGAGTCAACATCATTCTTACTCGACAAAATCGAGCCGCAGAGGCAATCACGATCCCCCCTAAGTTCCATTAGGGCAATACGAAAAATAAGGCACATCTTTGCGCCGTAAAAAACTAAATCAATCCAGTAGTGGTTTCAGGCTTACTTCGAATTACCTGGTCAAAAAAAACAGTCTGAATAGTATTCTCTGGATTTTTCAGTACAACACAAAAAGCAACAATATGGAACAAAACGATTACTTGAAAATGAGCGAAAACGGCAAGACCGTCTTCAGCTGCAAAAAGGATTATGAAGGCACCGTGGTGATTCCGGAAGGTGTGACTTGGATTAGGGATGATGCCTTCGTTGGCTGCACCAACCTCAAGGAGATTCTCGTGGATGAAAACAACCTCGATTATTGTTCAAAGGATGGTGTTCTATACTCCAAGTTAATGTCAATACTATATGTTGTTCTATGTGGCAAGGATTCTATAGAGATTCCCGAATATGTATTGGTGATTAAGGATCATGCTTTCGAGGGCTGTTCCAACCTCAAATCAATAACGATTCCCGACAGTGTCTCTGTGATTGGGAATCATACCTTTCGTGACTGCACCAACCTCACCTCGATAAAGATTCCAAGCAGCGTGACTACGGTTGTGCGAGATACCTTCTCTTGCTGCACCAGCCTCAAAGAGATTCTTGTGGATGAGAAAAAACCCAATTATTGTTCATGGGATGGTGCCCTTTACGCAAAGGATATGAAGACATTGATTGCTATTCCACATGGCAAGGATTCAATAGAGATTCCAGATGGTGTGGCTGAAATAAGTGACAACGCCTTCGAAGGCTGCAAGAGCCTCACCTCGATTGAGATTCCAAGTAGTGTGACAAAGATTGGGTGGGTTGCCTTCCATGGCTGCACCAGCCTCAAATCGATAACAATTCCCGAAGGTGTGCCCGTAATCTGGGCAGGTACCTTCCAAGGCTGCACCAGCCTCATCTCAATAACGATTCCAAGCAGCGTAGCTACAATTCAATCTTGGGCCTTTCGTAGCTGCACGAGCCTCAAGGAAATACATCTCAAGCATAAGAATCCTAAAAACTTCGCGGAAGCATTCAAGGACATTGATCCATCCAACATCACAATCTATGTGCCCAAAGGCTCGGGCAAGGCTTATCGAAATAGCATACTATATAAGAGTTTCAAGACCATCATTGAAGAGGAATAAAGTGAAACATTCGAATAAACGACACCCTGCCCAACTGATTGTTGAGCAGGGTGAATTAATATCTGTATAATGCCCAGATAGAACATTCGTGTCAATTCGTGATAATTCGTGTTCCTAAAGAAGATTCGTTGTTCTTTTTCTCTACGAACTCCCGAACCTCACCAAGCCCCGGTCGGTCATCAATGCCCGGAAAAATGGAGTGCAAGGACATTACAACAAAATTATTCACTCCGAACTGGATGTCATCCCTCTTCCGATGCAAAGGCATCCAGCGCTTCTGGTACTCGGCGTTGCTGATCTTGCCCGACTTCAGCTGCCTCTTCAAGGCCAGTCGCTCCTCCCCGATCTGTGCCAATCGGCTATCAGCATCGGCCTTCCGTTCCTGATACTCCGCCACGAAAGCCTTCAGTTCCTCGCGTTTCCACTCCATCAGCGCCTCATGCCACTTCTCATGCACCTTGAGGGCATAATCCTGCGATGCCGTCAAGCGGCACCTCAGATCCTTGACTGCCCTTTCGAGGAAGAAGATACGCGTGTTGTCCTCGATGCGCTCTTTCCTGCCTTCACGCTCCAGGATACCCAGAACCTGACGAAACGTATAAGCCTCATACCTTGCCTTCGCATCAGCATAGCGCCGGTTGATTTGCATAAACGTCTGCCAGGCCTTTCTGAACTCCGAGACCTGCACGGTTTTCTCCTCGCCGTGTTCATCCACAAGACGGCAACGGTTGCTGCCGCTGAGGGGGCTGCCTGCCATGTGATGCAGCAGCCATTTCCCGTCATTGTCATCCACAAGGCACGCCCGATCGCACGTCATCCAGAACTCGAGGTAGATGCCCAACGTCGGCTGTCGGAAACCACTTGTCCCCGTGTAGGCAAGCCCATTTCGGCAGAAAGGCAGGGGGCACAGGAACATCCTGCTGTCGCCCAAGATGCGTTCGCGGTTAGCCAATAGCACGAAGGCATTGTCCAGGAACAATCGCAACAATTCCTTCTCATCCTCATCATCCCCGACAATCGGATGCAACGAACCCTCCGACAGATAACAATCCAACACACGGCCATCCAGCAGCTGGATCTTTCCATCTGGATGCCGAAACTCCTTCTTTTCTTCTGTTTTCATACTGTTTATATTTAGTTAATGTTTCAACTCGCATCCATTTTTCCACCGTGGCCGGTATGTAAGGCTCGGTTGGCTCGGCATTTAAGCCGTCTCTTGATGCTATTTCATTATCACGATGCAAATATACGCCTTTTTTCGCAAAAATGCAAGAGTTAATACCGGAAAAAGTTTTTAACACGAATTACCACGAATTACTCACGTATTTTTCATGAATTATTATTTTGTATTTTAGGCAATTAATCTTTTTATTCTTGTGAAAATGGCCTCGTCTCTCGCTTCAATAGCGGAGACTTGGCCGGAAAATGTGCTGCCCCAATGGCAGCAGAAAATCGCTGACGCGGAAAATAATTGCTCGTCCATACCTAAGCCTGAAAGGCTGAAAAGACTACAGGCGGGGGTAAACCCCCCGTTAAAAAAAGGCCCAGCAAATGAGTGCTGAAGGCACGAAAGATCTTTCGCCCTTACAGGGCTTCCTTGTTTTTGGAAACCCATCACCGGGGGCTAACACCCCCGTCTGTAATCTTCTCGCCCCTTCGGGGCTATACAGAAATCTGTGAAATCTGCGAAATCTGTGTGCCCTAATCCGGACGAGCATCCGTGCAATCCGCGCTGAGTGCGGCGAAGAAACGCACTCAGCCTCCCCCTCCACCCACAGATATCCGTTCTATCCTGATTATCCGTGATCTATTAATCGGTTCAAGCAGAATTTTATCCACAATAGTTTGGAATAGAAGTATTTTTAAGAATTTTTCCTGCCGAAGGCCATTTTCGATTTAAGAAGAGGGAAAACCCGAAGGGGAAGACCCCCACTAATCCCCCTGCATAGGGGGAGGAGGTAAGTCCCGACAAGCAAGTCATCCCCCTAAGCAGGGGGACCGAGAGGGTCTATTGCCATCAGGCAGGCTCATCTTCATGAATCCATTTTTCGCCCTTTTTAGAAAAAATCCATTTTTCGCCCTTTTAAGAAATTCTATAATTCTCAAATTCGTGATAAGAAAAGAAATAATCAAAATTTTCTCCCGAATAATCTTGCACATCTCAAAAAAAAGTCGTAATTTTGCCGCATCAACGCATCAACGCTTCCAACCCCATTTCAGCGCATGAAAATCCTACATACCGCCGATCTGCACTTAGGCCAGATC
>JAEEGK010022553.1_pt1 | contig 13214 bp, 8 predicted proteins | sample 8958771 | NCBI WGS metagenome assembly JAEEGK01 (sample SAMN16246547, study PRJNA631951) | gut metagenome | biome: gut microbiome; feature: rumen; material: SC-attached | host: Bos | place: Iran: Karaj | collected 2018-10 | reverse complement strand
CATTTCAATTAAATCTTCTCTTGTTAATAAACAAAGATCATTAAAAGTAATGTGATTTAAATTAAAATCATTGTATAAATTTTCTAAATTTAAAGTTTTTAAAGCATATGTTAATTTTATATCATTTATTCTTTTATTTGCAATAGCTATACTAATACTTCCTGTTGAACGAGAAGAAGAAAGTGGATTTGTTTCTAATTGAGTTAAATTATTAAATTGATTTTGTCTCTTTTTGTAAACATTATCATGATTTTTATTGATATTTGATAAGTCTACATTAAAAACTAAATTATCTTTATTTTTTTCCCTATTCAATAAATTATTTTTTGCCATTTTTGTTGAATTATTTCTCTTTGAAGATAATTTATAAGGAATATTCATATTTATTTTAGTGAAAGTATTATTCATTTTTAAATTTAAACAAAATATTTACATAAATTTAATATATTTTAATATTCATGCTATTAATGAATATAATAAATAATTTTAATAAAATTAAAATATAGTTTTAATTACCTTACTCATTGTTTTATTAATTATTTCAAGCTTCTTCTTTAATAATTCTTCCTAAGATTGTTGGAATATCTTTAATGTTTTTTTGAGTAGAACAAATATTTTTCATTATATTAAATGAATTATAAATATACTCAGAATTTTAAATTACTAATACTATTTTGAAAATTTGTGTTTTACTTTTTTGATTTTTTTCTTTTTTCTATCCATAATTTTATGAGGAATAATTATTTAAATTACTATTAATTTCTATTATCCGATAAATCATCAAAAGGTTGCATGTATAATATATAATAAAATATTATTAAATATTGAATTTTAGGTGAAACATTATTTAAAATATTATCAGTTTAATTTAAAAAATTTTCGTATCATTATCATCTTAGTTTTTGTTCTTCATTTATTGTTTTTCCAATATCACTTTTGAAATGAAGTCTTTTATGGCTATTATTCCTTTTCAATTTTGGTGAATATTATACTTTATTTTTTAAATTATTTTTATCTTTAAACATATTATATGATAAATTTAAACTTCCTGGAAATTATTTCAATGTTTGTTAAAACATTTGAATTAATTTCTTTTCTCTTTTTTTATTTACATTGTATTTGTGAATAAGGACTGTGATTTGTCTAAATCCATTTTATTATTATTTAAAAAACATTTTGGAAAAATAAATAATAATTCCAAAATAAACGTCTCAAAAAAAAATAAAAGATAAAAATTGATAAATTTCAAAATATAAATTGAAGCATAATAAATTATATTTAATAAAGTAAATATGAAACCAACTGCAAGACCACCTACAGGAAGCGCAATTGAGCGTCCAATGACAACAAAAGCAGCAGGATATTCAAAATCTTTAGGAAAAGACCCAAAAGATTTTGGAAATAAAACAAAAATGTTTTTCCATAAAAAAGCTCCTACTTCAAAAGAAGCAATAATTAAAGAATTTGAAAAAAATATTCAAAAATTAAGCGATGATTCAATTTTATTAAAATGTAAAGGTAATTTTGTTCAAGCAAAAGAAAAGTGTTTGAATGCTTATGACAAATTACAAGATTTTAAAAGCAAAAATATAGATTATTTTAATGCAGAAATGGAATTTGGAATTCAATTAAATTTAGGTTTAATATATGAAGGTTTAAAAATGTTTGATGATGCAAGACAAATGTATATGGAAATATTAGCAAAGGAAAATTATTATACACCTGGAATAATGTTCCAAAAAGTTAGAGTAAATATTGGTAATATATATTATAATCAAGGAGAATATAAAAAAGCAATAACAGAATGGAAAAAAGCTGTTGATAAAATTTCCAAAGATAATAAAGAAATGAGAGGTATGATTTTAAGAAATATTGCAAATGCTCATATTAAATTAGGTTCTTATACAGATGCAATAGATAATTATAATGAAAGTGTGAAATATAAAGAAGATATGAAAGCATATATGAATTTATTATTATCTAATATTGCAGTTAATAATATTGATCAAACTAAAACCTCATTTAATAGAATGTTAGAAAGTTCTATTAATATAGAAAGAGAAATTGATCCTACAGAAGAAAAAAAAAGTACTATGGATTCTTTAAGAGAATATTTAGTTATTAGGAAAAAAGAAAATTCTGCAATTATTGTTAATATTGCTTTAGTTATGACTCATTTCCTTGAAAAAGATCCTTTAGAAGCATTTAAATATATAATTGAAAGTGTAAAAAGAAATAATATTGAAGATATATTAAATGAAATTGAAATGGCAAAAGCAATGTACTTTTTAAAGAAAAGAGATGTGGAAAAAACTATTTCAATTTTAAAACAATTTGAAAATAAAAATAAATCACTTATATCAAGAGTTGCAAATAACATTTCATTTTTATATTTTGTTGAAGGAGATTATCAAAAAGCAGAATCCTATGCTAATATTGCAATAGAAAATGAAAGATATAATCATAAAGCTTTAGTCAATATGGGTAATATTTTCTATATTAAAGAAGATTATTTAAAAGCAAAAGAGTTTTACTTAGAAGCCATTGGTGTTCAAAGTGATTGCATTGAAGCTATATATAATTTAGGTATGGTAAATATTAGAATGGATTCCATTTATGAAGCAATTCAAGCTTTTGAAAAATTGCATAGTGTTTGTCCTAATATTCCAGAAGTGTTATATAAAATAGCAAAATTATATGAATATACAAAACAATATGATGAAGCTATTAAATATTATTCTTTACTTCTTATGCAATTACCAAATGACCCTATATTACTTTCTAGTTTAGGTAGCTTATATTATCAAATTAATCCCAAAGATGAAAAGACTTATATGCATTATTTTGAAGATTCTTATAGATATTTTCCCTCTAATTTTGATAATTTAACAGTTTTAGGATTTTTATACTTTAAAGAAGAAATGTATGAAAAAGCTATTCAATTCTTTAAATTAGCATCTAAAGTAAATCCAAATGCATATACTGCAGAAATTCATTATGCAAAATGCTATTATAAATTAGGTAGATTTCCAGAATCTTATAAAGCTTTTAAAAAAATACATAATAAATACCCTGATAATAAAGAAGCTTTGACATTTTTAATTGAAAATGCAAGACAATTAAATTTACCATATAATGATTATGTTAAGGAACTAAATAGAATTGATCAAGAACAAATGACTTTGGATGGTTATGGACAAGGTTATAGTGATATGGGATATAGTAATGCTGATGAATATTATGGACAACAAAATAATTATAATAGTGATTATAAAGGAGAAAGAGTAGATTTTTCTGCTTATTCTACTAAAAATACTATTGTTCCAAAAAAAGAAACTAATCAATTTATGAAATTTAATCAAAATCAATCTCCTGATGAATTATTGCCTTAGAGATTTAAATTATTTTAATTGAATTATTTTTAAATTTTTATTATAAAATTTATTTTTTTTAACAATAATTCAACTATTTTGGTTAATATATTTTTATTATTTCAGAATGTCAATCATACCTTCAATAAAACAATTCCACAACTATAGAAGTATTTTATAAACTCCTTAAATATCCTTCAAAATTCTTTTATTCTTTTTTCTAAAAAAGAATTATTAGTATGGACAATATTGAAATAATGTAAGATTTGTAAAAGTTAATAATTTAAAAAATTTTTAAAATATTATGAAGTTCTAACTGTTCCATATATATTAACTTATGAAGTTTAAACTTAAGTCTTTTAACATAAATATGTGAATTATTTAATATTAAAGAGATTAAGATAAAATTTTTTTTAAGATATATATCAAGCAATAGAAAAAAATATGGATTTATTGTAATAAAAATTTTAAAGAAAAAAAACTTAAATTGAAGAATGTGTAAAACTTCGAGAATATAAATCCTTAAAAAAAAACACAATTCTTTTCAAAATACCTAATGGAAAATATAATAAAATCAAAGAAATGTTGTGATAAAAAACAAAGAAATTAATTCAATATTTAAATATGTAAAAAGATTTATTTATATTAATGAAAGTAAGATCACTGAAATAATTATATGAAAATAAGCTCAGAATAATAATATATGAAATATTTAAAATTTACTTTAACATTGCTTTTTTATTAATATTAATATTACCTTAGAATTATTGTAATAAGAATAACTTATTTATTTCTTTGTATTTAAGACAATAATTAGATATTCAAAAAAAAGATGATATTAATATTAATTAATGAAGAAATGATGATATGAATTTTAGTGAAATATTAAGTGATACATGAAAAAAATAGTTTTATTTTTGATGATATTTTTCTTTATTTATGTTTTGTCCTTTTATCTGAAAAAAACAATTTATTAGTAAAAATTACATTAAAAAATAAATTAAAAGAATTTAAATAATGGCTGATTTCAAATTTTTATTAATGATTGCAATAATTCTTTATCTTATTTTTGGAATTGCATCATTTATATTAAATTTAATAGATTATAAAATATTACATGCTTCTTGGTCAAAAACTCCTTGGAAAGAATTAGCCCCCTGTCAATTATCTTGTAATATATTTATTTTATTTTCAGGATTTATTGGAATAATATTGTTTTTTAATAATAAAAAAGAAGCAGAACAAATGTTTGTAATAATATTCACAGTTATGATTTCATTAAGTTCTCTTTTTACTTGGGCAATTGGAATTTTTTCTTGTATTGGAGGTACAATTTATCACAAAGAAAATCATCAATTGGGTTGTAAAAGTAAATTAACTGGAGTATTAGAAATGTATAATAATATTGATTCTTATTTTCTTTATGCTGATAGTTTATTATGTAGTAATCAATGTCAATGTATTTTTAAAGAAAATGTTAAAAATGAATTCTTAAGCAATATTTATTCCCCAGGAGCTTATTCAACTCTTCAATCCTGGATTTATACTTCTAAAAAACTCAATGATGAAGAAACCTTTAATTTTTGGGATAATTGTTCTTTTGAAGTAAAAGAAGAAGCTAGAAATAGATATTTAGAAACTCAAACAAGTTTAAATCACAGAATTAATTATAATAATTTTGCTAAATATTGGAAAAAAATTGAAGAAAAATTTAAATGTACAGGTTGGTGTCAAACAAATTATATTGATCCTTATACTCTTCAGGAAAAACAAATGCTTAAATATATTTTCAGTGATATAAATAATGGACTTCCCGAATATCCTGGATGTATTAACAGATTAACTAATTGGTTACCTTCAATGGTTGGAGCTACTGGCGCTTGTCTTATTGTTTGTGCGTTTATTCAAAGTATTTCAATTATTTTCTTAATTAAAATTTATTTGAATAATTCAAATAATGATGAGGATCCTTAGTTTTTTACCTTTGAAAAAATTATATTTTTTTTCCGTTTACATTATATTATAAAAAGATTAGATTCAATATCTTTACATTTTTTAAATAAATAAATTTCCATTCTTATTCTATTTCTTTACTCATTTTTTTATTACCTTTTGTAATATGATTTTTAATATTAATAATAATTATTTTTTTTTACACACCCCCGAAACTTCAATATTTCCTTTAAAAATTAGAATATATTATTTACTTAACATCAAAAATAAATCATTTTTTCAATTAATATGAATTTACAATTGGATTTATTTAGTTCTTTTTCGACAAATGGAAATAAATATTATTTTTTAATTTAATTTTATCATTCTTTCATATATCAAATTTATTATAAAAAGAATCATTAATTTTAAAATTAGTTAAAAATGATGGTTATTCAATTAATTGAATAGTTTTAGAATTATTAGTTTTTTAAATACATTTTTTGATTTAAATATAAAAAGTATAAAAATAAAATACATTTAAATTATTATTTATTGTGATTCAGCAGTAAAACATTTTTTACATAAAACTTTATTTAATTTTGAACTATAATAAGTTTCTTCTTTACATTCTTTATTACATTTATCACAAGCTATTATTTTGTAATTAGAATTATTTTGATTATTGATAATATAAACTTTTTGATGTTTTTTTTTTCTGTTACCTGGAATAGGTAAAAATTCTTGAATTAAAATTTGAGTCAAATTATTATCTTCATTAAACACATTTTCTATATTTTCAAACACTCCTTCAGAATATAAACAAATTGATTCAAATTTACTATTATAATCATCTTTATGCTTTCCTAAATGAATACAATCTATTGTTATTCTATCTTTTTTTAATAAATATAAATATTTTTGCTCATAAAATAATTGACTATTATCAATACAATCTGAAATTAAAATGATTGAATTATTTTTTTCATCTTGAGAAAAATTTGGTATTAATTCATTACCATTATTATATAAATTATTTTGGATTTTTACTCTGTTATTCTCTAATAATATTTTTTTAAAAATTTGATTCAAAGGAGATGAAAAGGAAACATTTATTTGATTTTTGGTATAAGTGTCATATTTATTAAAAAATTCTTTAATATTTGATTTTATTGTTTCTTCTATTTCTGAAAAATTTTGACATAGAAAATATCCAGTGTCTTTTACTTTATGAGGGAAAATTTGCCAAAAAAAATTATCGAATATTAAAAATATTTTAAAAGTATTTTTCTGACTTTGTGTACAAAAAGCGAAACAAAATTTATAGATGCTATTCATTACATCATAAATATTTGTATTAAAGTTATAATGAAAAATTACATAAATTATATTTTCTTTACCTAAAATATTATCCATTTATTTTAAAAATTATAATTTATGATAATTATATAATAATTTTATTTATTTTTTTATGGGTGAAGAATTTAAAAATACATTTGATTCATTTCTTAAAGATATTATAATTAAAATTCAAGATAAATCAATTTTAGGAGAAATTCAAAAAAAATATGATGATTTAACAGAACAATATTACAAATTAACTATTTTAACAAAGGAAGAATTTGAATCAATTGATAATGATATTACAAATTATGAAAATTTACTAAAAGAAAAACAACAGAAAATAGATGATTTAAATCAAGAAATTTTAACTCAAAAAAATAGTTATGAAAATAAAATAAATTCTCTTAATGAAGAAATTAAAAAAACAGAAAAGTCTGAAAATGAAACAAAAGAAATAGTAATAAAATATAATGAATTAGACAATAAATATCGATGTTGTATGAATGATAATATAGAATTAAGTGTAAAAATAAAAGATGATGAAAAAAAATATAATCAATTACAAAATGATTATAAAAAAATAAAAAAAGAAAATTTCGAAAAATTTGAATTAATAAATGAACTTCAAAGAGAAACTAAATTAAAAGATAAGACTATAGAGGAATTAAGTCAAAAAATAACAAAATTTTCAATATCAAACAGTGATTTAGAAAAAAAAAATAAAGAATTAACAATAGAAACAACATCTAAAAAAATATATTATGAAAATCAAATAGCAACATTAAAAAAGCAAATTGAACAATTATCAAGTTCAAATTATACTTTTGCAAAAGAAAATGGAGAAGTTCAAACTCAATTAAAGGATTTTCAAATATATACTAATATGGTTAGAGCAAAGATTACTCGTTTAGATGAAAAAGATTTTTCTATTTTAGAAATTATGAGTCAAAGAGCTGAAAAAGCAGAAATTGATAATCAACATTTACAAATTGAAAATAATGAATTAAATAATGAAATTAAAAAATTAAAAAATAAATTAGAACCATTAGAAAATATCACTTTAATGACTTTGAAAAATGAAATTGGAACATCTGAAAATTTTGAGAAAAGTAAAATTGAAAATTTTTCTAAAGAAGATATAAAAGAAATTGAAGAAATTAAAAATCAACCTAATAAACTTTTAGAGATGTTAATTATAATAAAAAATGAAAATTTACATTTAAAGAGTCAAATTAAAGATTTATCCGTTGAATGTAATCAAAGATTAAGAGATAATTCAAATAAAATTTAATTGATAAAATATTATATTTCTTAGTTCTAATACATTAGTAGTTGTTATTACAAAATTTATTAAAGTGAAAAATAAACGAAATATAATTTGAGATAAAAATAACAAATTAAAAAAATTTAAATATTCTCTTCATAAAATATCTTAAATAAAAACTAATAAAAAACCTAATTATTTTTTTTTTGAATTTTTAGTGCCTTTTTTACTGGATTTACTAATATCACTATGATTTGAAATAAGATCACTTTCATTAACTTTTTTTTCATCAGATTTTTTATCAGGTTTATCAAAAGAAATAGATAAAGTTTCCATTTTTTTTTGAGTTTTATTATCTACATAAGTAATATCATTAATTGAAACATTAATAAATCCTGCATATAAAGCATTTGCTTCTATTTGTTTTGCTTCACACTTTTGAAAAATTAATATTGGTTGATTAAGAATAACTTCTATATGAGTTCCTGGTTTAACTTTACTAAATAAATTTTTAAAAACATGAACATTTATATCATTTATATCTGTATTTTTTATTGAAACTGATGAAAATTGACCTGAAGATAATGTTTGTAACATATTTAAATGTGATGGATGTAGGTAAAACACATTTTCTAAATCTTTATATGTATCTTCAGAATCTATTATTAATTCTTGAATTGGTTCTTGATTTGATGATTTAGTAGGTTTTTTATTAGAACTATGGGACATTAATTTATAATTATTTTTTTTGTTTTTTAATTTTAAATCTTAGAAATTTGTTCAAATACTTTAATTTTTATTTTTTATATTTTAAAAAAAAAGATATTATTATTTTATATTAAAAGAATTTTTAAAATTATCTATATCATTTTTATTATTATATTCTTTCAAAAAATTTTTATAATTTATATTATAAGATGTTTTGAAGTTTATATTTAGATTTGAATTCGATTTTTTAAATATATTATTGTTTCTTGACTTTTTATGTGATTTTATTGAATAATATTCTTTTAATATCATATATTTAGTATCATTTGACAAATTTAAGTTACTTAAACTTCTTGTATCCCTTCTATCTAAATCCTTATATTTCAAATGAATATATTTTAAATTATTGGAAAATTCATTATTAAATTTTTGCTTTTTCATTTCAATAACAGGCCTATTATTGATAAAATCATTGAATGAAAAATTTCTTTTCAAATCTTTGGAAAATGAATCAACTTTTTTTAAAAATTGACTATTTTTATTGTTATTTTTATTATTATTTCCTTTATAAGTGTATATTTTCTTTTGATTGAATTTTTTTATTATATTCTTATATTTTTGATTATAACCTATTATAAAATTATTATCATCATCTTTTTTTATTTTTGAATTTGCTGGTCTTATATTTTTTTCAGATAAATTTATATTACCATTAAATTTTATAGGGTCATTTCTGCTTTGAAAAATACTATTTACCATTTTTTGAAAATAAATAAAATTTGATGAATGCTTTTTTGTTTTACAGTTTAATTTCTTTGGATTTTTTAAGTCTTCATAATTTAATTTACGAAAATTGATTTTGGAACTTGAAATTTCATTTATTTTTTTTTGAATAGAAGAAAAAGAAGGTTCATTTATTAAATATTTTGAAATAAACATTTTTATTAATATTCAAATTTAATAAATAATAATAAATAAAATAAAATATTTTATATATTTGAATAAAGTATAAAATTCTTCATTTATAATTTATAAAACAAAAATTTTTTAGATAATTGATAAACCAATAAAGAACAGAATTATTATGTAATTTTTATAATGAACTTACATCCTCTATAATTTCATTTTCTTCATTATTATCTTCACTTTCATTTTTATTTTTTTCACCATCTAAACCATCATCATACATTAATTTTTGTTTAACTTCTTTTTTTATAATAGAATTTTCTTTCATTTTATATTCTAATTCTTCAATTTGACTTTTTTCAAATCCAGAATTAGTTAAGTCAAATCTTTTTAAATTTTTATTTTTTTCAACAACTTGAAAAACAGCATAAAAAATATTTTTTGTGAATTTATTGTTTTTTAAACTAATAAATTTTAATGAAGTAGAATCTGAAAATCCTTCTAAAATTATTTTAATAGATTCATTATTTAAAGAATTTGAATCTAAGATTATTTCTTTTAAATTTACATTTTCTTTTAAACAATCAGTTAATATATTTAATTTTTCTGGAATTATTCCAATATTATTATTACTTAAATTAATTGAATCAAGTTTAGAATTTTTTTTTAAACCATCAAATATTAAATTATGATTAGATTCAATTTTGCAGTTTTGTAAAGATAAATTTTTTAAATATATATTTGAATCTTGTAACATTTTTTTTAAAACTAAACAACATTTTTCATCCATTATATTTTCGTTTAATATTAATTTTCTCAGAATATTATTATTTTTAAGATAATCATAAATAGAATTTAAGCCTTTTTCACCAATTTTATTTGAAGACAAATCTAAAGTTAATATCTTTGAATCAGTATTTAAATTTTCAAATAATTTACAAATTCCTTCATTTTTTAAATTATTATTTTTTAAATCAATCAAACTAATAAATTGATGATTAGAAATAATATTAGAAACATCTTCAATGCCTTTATCTAAATTATTATTTTCTAAAAATAAATAAGCAAGAGGAATATCTTTATTCTCTAAAAGAGTTTCAGATAATAAATTAATTCCTTTTTTATTTAAGCAATTACCTCCAATAAATAAAGAAATAATTTTTTTATTTTTAATAATATAATCACACATTAATTTTATTCCTTCTAATTGAAGACCATTATAAGATACATCTAAAGTTCTAATTGAAATATTTGGATTTAAAAGTAAAAATTCATTTAAATAATATATTCCTTGTGGACCAATTAAATTTTTTCCTAGAATTAATGTTTCTAATCTTTCAGATGATGAGAAAAAATCTTCTAAAAAAGAAAAACCTTCAGAACCTATTTGATTATTACTTAAATTTAACATCGATAAATTTTTACATTCACTTAAAGAAGGAAATAAAATTGTTGATGAATTATCATCTAACTTATTCTTACTTAAATCTAAAAGTGATAAGGAAAATGAATTTAAAGTTAATATATTAGATAAATATTTCATATCTTTTAAAGAAAAATTATTTCCTGATAAATTTAATCTTATTATAGAATTTTCATTCAAATTTATAAATGATGGAATAAAATATGATATTGAATTTCCTAGATTTATATTATTTAATATGAAATTTTGTATTTTTTCTTCTTTATGTAATAATTTTGCTTCAATTATTCCATTAATTATTATTCTTTCTTCTAAAGAATTTAATTTATTTTTTTTATAATTTTTTTTATTTTTTCTCCTTGATTACAAAATAAATCTTCAAATTTGATCTTTTCAAAATCTACTTTTTTTTTTGGTAATTCTTTGTTAGAGACATTTAATAATACTTTATTATCTTTTTTTTCTTCAATTTTACGGTTATAAATTTGATTTATACTAAAATTTTTTGTATTTCTGATTCTTTTTGATATTGAGATTATTTGACTTTCTTTTTTTTTGTCTTTTTCAATTATTTTAATATCTTCGTTTAATTCATTTCTTATTTTTAAATATTTTAAATAAGTTTTTGATTGAAGGATTATATTTTTAATTTTATTATTAAGTTTCATTAATATAAATTGTTCTCTTATATTGAAAAAATTTATAAATTTAATTAAAATTTTATCATCATTTATAAAAGATTTACTCTTTTCTTCTTTTGATTCATTATCACTAATTTCTTTTTCATTTGATTCAATATTTGGTAATATTTTATTTTTAACAAAATTTGAGAATAATTCCTTTTTATTCTGTTTCATTTAAAAAAATTATAAATAAAATATAAAATCAATATTATTAATTTAATCAAATCATTTTAATTAATAAATTTATATGAATTATTAAATATTTGCTGATTGTATTAATTTTAAAAATTAGATGATACCTAAAAAATTATTTTCACCTAAATGTCTTCATCCTGATAGAGAAGTTGTATTTAATGATGATTTACAAAGGTTTTTCAATTATATTCTAGATAAAAAAAAGATTGTAACTAATAATGAAGTGATTATTTCTTATTCTGAATATAAAATATATTATAAAGAAAAAAAAATTTCAATGCTACATTTTTCTAGAAGTAAAGAAGAAAATGCAAAAGAATATTATGAATGTTTATTTGGACAAATTCAAAATTTTTTTTTTATGAAAGATTATAAATATATTGCAAAGTTATTTTCAATATATACATTATATTCTTTATATTATACCCAAACTTATCCAACATTTTATCAAATTAACTTGACAATTGAATATTTAAATGGATTAAATAATTTTATTAAAGAAATTGAAACTTTAAATAAAGAAATTTCCTTTGAAATTTTTTCAATGATGAAAAAATTAAAAAAAGATAATGGAATAAGTATAGGAGTAATTTCGGGTTTGAAAACAATTATTTTAAATAAATATGGTCTTCCTTTTGAACAAAAAACAAATGTTTATTCTGATTATTGTTCTATTTTAGAATATAAAGAAAAGATAAATAAACCAGATATGCAAAAAAAACAAAACAAAAAAAATTCTGATTTAACAAAATATTATAATTTAAAAAAAAATATAATTAATGATATTAAATCACTTGATTTTAATAAAGAAGAATATTTAAAGTATATAAATGAAAATTTAATAAATAAAAATGTCAATAATCAGCAAGATTATTATAATGAGAAAAATAGTTATTTTGATTTAGAAAATATTCCTCAATTAACAAAAGAAGATTTAGAACCAAATAATATTTCAAATTTTGACTTTTTATTTAATAAATTATTATAAATATTTAAATAATTTTTTATAAAAAATGAAAATAAATTTAAAAACAATTATCAGATTATTTATTATTTATTTTAAAACTTTTAATTAATTAATTAGGATGTTAAAGTGAAAAATTCTTTAAACAATTTTAACAACATTTTTGAAAATTTAAAAAAAATACAAATCTAAATTAGAAAAGGCAATACTTTAAAACAAATATTAATAAGATATTTTTCAAATTAACAAATGAAAATATAACAGAAATCAAAGTAATTTTAAAAATTTTGAAAAAAATAAAAAAATATTGTTAATCAAATTCCAAAAAAAAATTTAACTATTCATTGAAAAAAGATTAAAATGTCTGTTGAAAAAAATGTAAAAAAAAATATTTCTAATCACTTCCTTTTTTACCTTAAAAAAT
>JAEEGK010022549.1_pt1 | contig 13215 bp, 8 predicted proteins | sample 8958771 | NCBI WGS metagenome assembly JAEEGK01 (sample SAMN16246547, study PRJNA631951) | gut metagenome | biome: gut microbiome; feature: rumen; material: SC-attached | host: Bos | place: Iran: Karaj | collected 2018-10 | reverse complement strand
GTATATGCAGGTTCGTCCCTGATTTATGAGAACGGAACCCTGCTTGCCGAGAACGAGAGATTCAAGACTGAAAGCAGCATGATAGTGGCGGACGTCGACCTGGAGAAGCTCGACGTGCTACGCCAGAAGGAGAATACCTTCGGTGCAGTCGCACCGGACGGCACTCCTTCCACCGCCTACAGGTCTGACTACAAGATCGTCAAGCTCGGCAACGATGCCGGCACAGACTTCGAGAAGAAACTGTACCGTCATGTCGAGGCCCATCCGTTCGTTCCGGGAGGCAACCCGGAGGAAATCGACCGAAGGGCGAGGGAAATCACTTCCATCCAGGTTCTCGGCCTTGCTTCAAGGCTGGAGCATATCGGCAGCAAGACGGCCGTAATCGGCATCTCAGGCGGTCTGGACAGCACTCTGGCCCTGCTTATCACCGTACTTGCCTTCGACAAGCTTGGGCTTGACAGGAAGGGAATCATAGGAGTCACGATGCCCGGCTTCGGCACCACCGACAGGACTTATCACAATGCCGTCGACCTGATGACGGCCCTCGGCATCACCAACCGCGAAATATCGATCGTGCCGGCCGTAAAACAGCATTTCAGCGACATCGGCCAGGATATCGAGAATCACGACGTCACATACGAGAATTCCCAGGCAAGGGAGCGCACACAGCTGCTCATGGATATCGCCAACAAGGAAAACGGTATCGTAGTGGGCACCGGAGACCTCTCTGAGCTGGCCCTCGGCTGGGCCACATACAACGGCGACCACATGAGCATGTACGGAGTCAACTCAAGCATACCTAAGACACTTGTGAAATACCTCGTGGAATGGGCTGCAAAGACTCATTTCGGCGAAGGTTCCGTATCCGGCCGCAGCGCCAAGGACATCCTCCTCGACGTCGTCGACACACCGATCAGCCCGGAACTTACTCCTGCCGACGAGAACGGCAACATCCAGCAGAAGACCGAGGACCTGGTCGGCCCGTACGAGCTGCATGACTTCTTCCTGTACAATTTCTTCCGCTTCGGCTATGCCCCGGAGAAGGTGTTCTTCCTCTCCCGCAAGGCCTTTGGAAAGACATATGACGACGAGACCATAAAGAAATGGCTGCGTAAGTTCTACTGGAGGTTCTTCAGCCAGCAGTTCAAGCGAAGCTGCCTGCCGGACGGCCCTAAGGTGGGTTCGGTAACTCTGAGTCCGAGAGGGGACTGGAGGATGCCTTCGGACGCAAAAGTGGCCCTCTGGATTGATAATTTAAAGTAACTTTATGTCACTATTACTTCTTTTCTTGCTCGGAGCGATGGCGATCTCATTCCTGTGTTCGCTGCTCGAATCCACTCTTATGTCCACCCCTTTTTCCTATATCACCATGAGGGAGGAGGAAGGAAGCAAGGATGCCGCAAGATTCAACAAGCTTAAGCAGAACATAGACAGGCCGATAGCGGCAATACTTTCGCTGAACACCATAGCCAACACTATCGGTGCCGCGGGAGTCGGCCGCCAGGCCACGATAATCTTCGGAAGCGAATGGTTCGGGCTCGTGTCCGCCATAATGACGATACTGATCCTGGTATTCTCGGAAATCATCCCGAAGACCATCGGCACGTCCCGCTGGAAAGGACTGCTCTGGCTTGCCAACGTAATGAACTTCCTGGTTATAATCATGTATCCTCTCGTCGTGCTCATCGAGTTTCTTACGAAACTGTTCGAGAAGGAAGAAGCAGATGTGTCCATAAGCAGAGAGGAAGTCTCGGCAATGGCCAACATAGGCGAGGAGGAAGGCGTCTTCGACAAGAGCGAGAACAAGGTCATCCAGAACATAATCAAGCTCGACGACATCAAGGCCTATGACGTGATGACTCCGAGGGTAGTGGCTGCGATAGCTCCGGAAAAGATGACTCTGAGGAAGTTCTACAAGGAAGAAGCCCTGTCCCACTACTCCAGGATACCGGTTTACAGCGATTCCCCGGAATTCATAACGGGCTATGTCCACAGGTATGACGTGCTCGAAAAGCTTGCCGAGGACAAGTTTGACGTGACCCTGAAGGACATCAAGCGAGAAATACGCTCATTCAACGAGGAGACTTCCGTCAGCGATATCTGGGAGTCGCTGCTGAAGACTAGGGACCAGATCGGAGTCATAATTGACGAATACGGCTCATTCCAGGGCCTGATCACCCTCGAGGACATCATCGAGACTATCATGGGCATGGAGATCATCGACGAGAGCGACACCGTCACGGACATGCAGCAGTATGCCAGGGAACGCTGGCAGCAGCGCATGAAACAGTACAACATAACAATCCCGGACTTCGAAGATTCTGACTCCGACAATCCGGGACGAGAAGAAACCGAAACTGAGGCTTAGAGCCTTTCTATCAGCTTGGAGAATATAGTGCACATCTTGTTGGCAGCGGCATTTGCTGCCTGGATGACGTCGTCTCCGTCATTCACATAATCCTCAGAATAGTCATCATGGGCCTCGTTGGTGATCACTGACATACCGAATACAGGGATGTCCGCGTGTCTTGCAACGATTACCTCCGGAATGGTGGACATACCGGTAGCGTCGCCGCCGATGATACGGATATACTTATACTCCGACGGTGTCTCGTAGGTCGGGCCTGTTCCGCCGAAATATACTCCTTCCTTGAGGTCGATTCCGCATTCCTTGGCGATCTCCTTGGCCATCTTGATGAGACCGAGATCGTACGGGCGGGTCATGTCAGGGAAACGCGGGCCGAATTCATCGAGATTAGGGCCGATCAGCGGGTTAGGGAGCTGGTTGATGTGGTCCCTGATGATCATGAGGTCTCCGACATGGAAGTCGAAGTTCACTCCGCCGGCTGCGTTTGACACGAACAGGTATTTGATTCCGATGTATTTCATCACGCGCACAGGGAGGGTGACCATCTCCATAGGATAACCCTCATAGTAGTGGATTCGGCCCTGCATGGCGATCACGGTCTTGCCGCCAAGTTCGCCGATTATGAAATTGCCCTTGTGTCCGAGAGCTGTGGATACCGGGAAGCCCGGGATCTCGCGGTAAGGGATTGTAACTGGATTCTTTATCTGGTCTGCCAGAAGTCCAAGGCCGCTTCCGAGGATGACGCCGACTTCAGGCTGTTTTCCCGAGGAGGCCAATATGCCCTTGACATAATTGCCTGCCTGGTAGATCTTTTCAAGTCTCTGGTCCATAATTCAACTGTTATAATTATATAAGTTCAGAAAGCACTTTGCGTGCGTTCTCAAGTATTTCCTTTTCTCCTTCGATCACCTTGTTCTTCATCACGAGGCGGCCTCCGGCTATTACTGAATCTATGCAGTCGCTGTGGGCTGAATATACAAAGTTGGCAAGGAACGTGCCAGGGGACAGGAAGAACGAATTGTCCGGGTCGATCACCAGGATGTCGGCGAGCTTTCCTTCCTCTATGACTCCGGTATCAAGCCTGAGGGCCTTCGCTCCGTTGACAGTAGCTGTCTCGATAAGCTCGTTGAGAGGCCATGCCTTAGGGTCCTTCCTCCATCCCTTCTGCACTATGGCCGAGGTCTTCATGGCCTCGAGTATGTCGAGATTGTTGGAGGATGCGCAGCCGTCGGTACCCATGCAGACATTTGCCCCGGCGTCGCGGAGCTCATTGTACATGAACTTGTAGCCGCTGGCAAGCTTGAGGTTGGAGTTGATGTTGTGCACGCAGTTGACCTTCCTTTCTCCGAGGATACGGATATCGTTGTCGGAGAGCCAGAGGGTATGCGCGGCGATGCAGTAGTCACCGAGAACCCCTAGGCGGTCCAGGTATTCGACAGGGGAGAGTCCGCCGTGAGCGGCCTTGCAGTCAATGATCTCCTGCTCAGTCTCGGAGAGATGGAAATGCAGGGTCAGGCCATGCTCGCGGGCGAATTCGGCGGCCCAGAGAATCATGGGCTCGCTCACTGAATAGATGGCATGGAAGCCCATCTCGAACTTCGAGCCGTCCTTCCAGCCGAGGGATTCCTCGTATAGTCTCTGGCATTCTTCTTTCTGGCGGAGAGCCATGTCCTCGCTGTCATGGTCCATGACCACGTATGAGACGACAGGCCTCAAGCCAAGCTCCGCTGCAGCCTTGTGGGCATGGGAGGCGAACCAGTAATGGTCGTTGTAGGTGGTGGTCCCGGTCCTGATCATCTCCAGCACGGACACCTTGGTAGCCCAATAGACATATTCGGCGTCTATCTTTGCCTCGATTTTCCAGATATTGTTGATCCAGTCATGGAAGACCACGTCCTCCTGCATGCCTCGCATCAGCGACATTCCGGCGTGCGTATGCATGTTTATGAGTCCCGGCATGGCTACTTTTCCGGTGCAGTCGAGCACTTCCTCGCCAGTCTCGGGAGAGAGCTCCCCGGCCGGACGGATGCTGCCTATACGCCCGTCAGAAACACGGATATCCTTAGGCAAGCCACCCAGAATTATATTCTTCAGCAATATATTTTTCATAGTATTTTAACGTCTTATTCGTCAAAAGTAGTAAAAAATCTCCATATACATTCATTTTTTGTTCTATATCCGATTTAAGGGCCGGCGAAAAGAAAACTTCTGCGGAATTTGTTATATTTGTTCTCGTTTAAAGCAAAAAAAGCAGACGAACTAAAACCCAATCAAATGAAAATCAAAGGAAACACTGTATTGATCACCGGAGCAGCCTCCGGAATAGGCAAGATAATGGGCCGCATCGCCCTCGAGAAAGGAGCATCAAGGCTCGTCATCTGGGATATCAACGAAGCGGCTGTAGAGGCTGTATGCAAAGAGTTCTCGACTCTCGGAAACGTATCCGGTTTCAAGGCTGACATATCCGACCCTCAGTCTCTCGACGCTGCCCTCGAGGCCACCAAGGCTGCCTGCGGCAAGATCGACATACTTATCAACTGCGCCGGAATCATAACCAACAACAAGCCATTCTACGAGCAGAGCGACGACGACATCCGCAGGACCATCGGCATCAACACCAACGGAGCCATGTTCCTGACCCGCAGGGTCATCGGAGACATGATCTCGGCAGGGAAGGGCCATATCTGCAACATTACATCAGCCGGAGGTATGCTGGCAATGCCGAAAATGTCCATATATGCGGCCAGCAAGTGGGCTGCGATAGGCTGGTCCGAATCCATGCGCATCGAGCTCGAAGAGGCCGGAATTCCTGTCCATGTGACTACCGTGGCCCCTTATTTCATCAATACCGGCATGTTCGAGGGCATCCGTTCGAAGGTGTTCAAGATCCAGAAACCGGAGAAAGTGGCCGCCAAGACTATCAGGGCCATCGAAAAGAACCGTATCTTCATCGGAATTCCTTTCGGATTCCACTTCATAAGGCTGATGCAGGGAATCTTCCCTTTCAGGCTGTTTGACCCGTTCTTCGGCCATCTTTTCGGCCTTTACACAGTTATGGACCATTATACTGGAAGAAAGAAATGACAGGCACTCCAAAAGAAAAGATCGACGAGCTTGTAGAACGCCAGAGAGCGTTTTTCAAGACTGACGCGACCCTGGACCTGGGCTTCAGGAAAGCCCAGCTCAAGAAGCTCCGGGCTGCAATCAAGAAATGGGAGCCGGAAATCTACGCGGCTCTCTGGAAGGATCTCCACAAATCCGAGCAGGAGGCCTATCTCACCGAGGTTAGCCTAGTGACAGGAGAGATCCACAACCACCTTAAGCATCTGGACAAATGGGCCAGGAAAAAGCTGAAACCAAGCCCGCTGACTCTTTTCCCGTCATCGAGCCATATAGTCTCCGAGCCTCTCGGAAATACCTTGATAGTATCTCCATGGAACTATCCTTTCCAGCTTCTAATCAATCCTCTTGTCGGCTGTATTTCAGCAGGTTGCACTGCGATACTTAAACCATCGCCTTACGTGGAGAACGTATCCCTGACCATCGAGAAAATGATCAAGGACACCTTCGACGAGGAGTATATCGCTGTCGTCCAGGGCCATCGCGACGTGAACGGCTACCTGTTCGAGCACAGGTATGACCTGGTGTTCCTTACTGGAAGCCCGGACCTCGGCAAGATCGCCATGGAGTCCCAGGCAAAATACCTGACACCTGTTGTACTGGAGCTTGGAGGAAAGAGCCCGTGCATAGTGGACAAGGATGCCGACCTGGCCACAGCGGCCAAAAGAATCGCCTGGGGCAAGACTTTGAACAGTGGACAGACATGTATAGCCCCGGACTATCTTTTCGTCCATAAGGACGTAAAAAAGGCCTTTATCGAGGAATTCGGAAAAGCTGTCCGCGCGCTTCACGGGGAGGATCCTCAGCAGAGCGGCCATTACGTGAGGATGGTCAGCGACAGGGCCTTCGACAGGGTCACCGGTTACCTCAAGGATGGCAAGGTCGTCGCGGGAGGACGCTTTGACAAGGAAGACAGATATATAGAGCCGACTCTGCTTGACGGAGTGAGCCCTGAAGCCCCTGTGATGCAGGAAGAGATCTTCGGTCCCGTATTCCCGATGATGGAGTTCACCGACAGGAAAGAGGTCATCGACTTCGTCCGCGACAGGGAGAAGCCGCTGGCATTCTACTATTTCGGAAATAAGAAGGACGGCTGGGACATGATCAGGCACACCACGTCCGGAGGAGCATGCATCAATGACACGATCATGCACATCGCCAACGACAGCATCCCGTTCGGAGGCGTCGGCAACTCAGGCATGGGCAGGTATCATGGAATCGAGAGCTTCTATGCATTCTCGCACCGCCGTGCCGTAGTATGCAGCCCGCGCAAGTTCGACATGCCGTTCAGGTACATGCCGTACAAGTTCATGTGGATGATGAAGATGATTCTTAAATAAGACGTCTGCGGAACTCGGCGACCGTTATGGCTGTCGCCACCGCGGCGTTAAGTGACTCCGAACCCGGATCATCTGCCGGATAAGGAGGGATATACAGGCGGTCGGTAACCCTGGCCGCCATTTCTTTTGATATTCCGTTGGATTCGTTGCCGACAACGATCACGACAGGGGAGTCCTCCCCGGTCTCGAGTTCATGTCCATAGATGTTCCGGCCGTCCAGGAATGTGCCGTAGACGCGGCCGCCGCCGGCCTTTACGTAGTCTGCCAGAGCGCACAGGTCAGCGTATCTGAAGTCCATCCTGAAGATGGCTCCCATGGTCGACTGGACGACCTTGGGGTTGAATATGTCCACGGAATCGGAAGTGGCGAAGATTCCCTTGATACCGAACCAGTCGGCAATGCGGATTATAGTGCCCATGTTGCCCGGGTCGCGGATTCCGTCCAATGCAAGATACAGTCCGTTTTCCAGCTTTGCAGGGGCCTCCATGGCAGGTTTCCTCACTACGGCCAGCACCGGAGAAGGGGACGAGAGCATGGATATCCTGGCCATCGCAGCCTCGCCGATCTCGTCGGCACGATAGACTTTAACGACCTCGTAGGAGGATTTCATGGCCTCCGAGACCATCTTTTCGCCTTCCACTATAAACAGCCCTTTCTCGTCGCGGAATTTCTTGTTCGCGAGGGCTTTTATCGACTTGATTTCGTTATTTGATATCGAGGCCATCTCTTGCAGGTTGTTGAACTATAACGCAAATATGGCCAAAAAGTTTGAAAAATCTTGTGAAATGGGTACTTTTGTAAGGATGTACATGACTAAATTGAAATATTGCCTTTTGCTTCTTGCGGTGGCCCCGCTGGCTGTTTCTTCGTGCAGCAGCACAAAGGTGCTCGCCGACGGGGAGTACAGGCTCGCGTCCACCAAGGTAAAGACGGAGGGCGACCTTTCGGTCGGGGACACCAAGGTCGAGTCCTATATCAGGCAGAAGGCAGGATGGAACCCGATGGTCTATGTATACAACCTTTCGACCAAGAGCGGCAGGGGATTGTGGAGCAAGACGATGCGCAAGATCGGATCCGCCCCAGTCGTGTACAATGAAGACCTGGTCGGTCTCTCCGTGGAGAACATGGAGAGGCATCTGGAATACCTCGGATACTATGATTCCAAAGTCGTCCCGGAGATCGACATCAACGGGAGGATAGTTAAAGTTACGTATAAAATAATCCCAGGCAAACGAATTGTAATCAACAAGATAAAATACGAACTCCCGAGCAGGGGAGAGTTTGCCGAGGACTTCGGGAAGGACAGCCTGAACATCACTGTCCGCAAGGGGGACTACCTGTCCGAAGCCGCCCTCGAGAAGGAGAGCGCTCGGTCGGCAGCATTCTTCAGGAAGATAGGTTATTACGGGTTCAACAAGAACTACTACTTCTTCGAGGCTGACACGATCGGAAAAGCCGGGAAGGCCGACCTGACGATGCGTATCAACGAATACACCAGAAACGAGGCTCCTTCTTCGGCAAAGCCGCTTGTCAAGTATCATTTCGGAGAGGTGAACATCTTCCACCCGGAATCTTTCAAGATCAGGGAGAAAGTGCTCCGCAACCTTAACAAGATCGTACCGGGAGAGCCGTACAACGAGGATATAGTCAACAGCACATATACCAGGCTTTCGTCCCTGAACGTACTCAGCACCGTGAATGTCGAGCTTTCCGGAAACGAGGACAACACCGTCGACTGCGACATCAGCATATCCCCGGCAAAGATGAGGGGAATAAAGCTCAACCTTGAGGGTTCTTCCAACGCCATCGGCCTTCTCGGAATATCCCCGGAGCTATCTTTCTTCAACAGGAACCTTTTCCACGGAGGAGAGCAGCTCAATCTCGGATTCATGGGAAACTTCCAGTTCAAGCCTGGCAGCGACATACGTTCCACCGAATTCGGCGTGTCCGCCGGAATCATATTCCCGAAATTCCTGCTGCTTCCGGACAGGCTTTTCAAGGGAGTGCTTCCTAAGACGGAAATAAACGTTTCTTTCAATTATCAGGACCGTCCTGAATACCGCAGAAGCATCCTTTCCACATCTTTCGGATATAACGGTTCGAGAGGGACTTTCTTCTATCAGTTTTATCCGGTCCAGCTGAGTATAGTGCAGATTTCCAATATGACTCCCGAGTTCCGGAAAAGGCTGATGACCAATCCGTTCATGTACTACTCATATGAGGAGCACTCTAATCTTGGTCTCGGAGGTACCTTGTACTATACGACGGACGCTTCTGTAAATCCACAGCACTCATACCATTATGTCAGGTTCCAGTTCGGAACCTCTGGTAACCTCCTGAGCGCATTCAAGCCATATATGCATAGGGACAGTGTCGGCAGGGGACTGATTCTCGGAAATCCTTATGCTCAGTATGTACGTGGAGAGCTTACTCTCGGAAGGACATGGAAGTTCGGAAAGAACGACAGCTACGGAATCGCCACCAGATTCCTGATCGGTGCCGGCTATGCATACGGCAACTCTTCCGCGCTGCCTTTCGAGCAGCATTTCTATAGCGGTGGAGCCAACAGCATGCGTGGATGGCAGGCAAGGAATGTCGGTCCGGGACTCGCAAAGGATGACGGCAACAGCATCTTCGTCATTCCGAGCCAGACTGGAGACATGAAGATAGAGGCAAATATCGAATACCGTTTCCCGGTGTTCTGGAAGCTGGCCGGCGCTTTGTTTGTAGATGCCGGTAACATCTGGTCCATCAGCAACTATACTGAGAACGAACTGGCATTATTCAGAATAAGAGATTTCCATAAGGCGATTGCCGCCGACTGGGGACTTGGAATACGTATTGATCTTAATTTCATTCTATTGCGCGTAGACATGGGTTTTGTGACTCGGGATCCTTCCAGACCTGAAGGCCACCGCTGGTGCGGCCCGAAGACTTGGTTCAAGGAAGGCGGAAACGCCATCCATTTCGGAGTCGGATACCCGTTCTAAGCATCAACTGTCAACAACACTTTATTTAATGAAAAAAACAATTCTGATAACTGGCTTCGCACTCATGTGCGCGCTTGTTTCCTCGGCACAGGAGAGGATGTCCGTCAGCGGACATATCACGGATGCATCTTCCGGAGAGACTTTGATTGGTGCCGGAGTAATCTACAAAAACGAAGGACGCCAGACAGGTGCCGTAACCAACAGCTTCGGTTTTTATTCCCTTACTCTCAAGAAGCAGGAATATCAAGGAAAGGACGAGGTAGAACTGACCTACTCCTATGTCGGGTATGCCGAAAAGGCCATCAGGGTACGCGCCGGCAGGGATACTACGGTAAATGTGATCCTGGAACCGGCTTCTGAGCTTGATAAAGCAGTCGTAGTAGCCCAGAAAGAGTCCGGAATACAGTCGACATACATCGGCGCTCTGGACGTGCCTCTGGAGCATATCCAGAACGTTCCTGTAGTCTTCGGCGAAGCTGATGTACTGAAAGCCATCCAGCTCATGCCCGGAGTCCAGGGAGGAAACGAAGGTTTCACCGGTCTGTACGTCAGAGGCGGCGGCCCGGACGAAAACCTTATCCTTCTGGACGGAGTCCCTATCTATAATGTCGACCACATGCTCGGTCTTTTCTCGGTATTCCAGCCGGAAGCAGTAAAGAAGGTTACTCTGTACAAAGGTGCCTTCCCGGCCCGCTACGGAGGCAGGATATCCAGCATCATTGATATCCGCACCAACGACGGAAACATGAAGGAAACCCACGGAAACGTCGGCATCGGCCTCCTCAGCGACAAGCTGCATCTGGAGGGCCCTATCATCAAGGACAAGCTCAGTTACTCTGTCAGCGGCAGGGTGCTCCATTCTTTCCTTTTCGATCCGCTCATCCGGAAGCTCGGGAAAGACGAATACGGGAATTATTTCTTCTTTGACCTGAATGGAAAGCTGACCTGGAGAATCTCAGACCTGGACAGGCTATATCTCGGTATCTACCATGGAAGGGACGTCTTGAAATCAGATTTCAAAGACGATGAAGGGGAGTACAACGGACTTGACAAGACGGACCTCAAATGGGGCAACAGCGTCGCTTCCCTTAGATGGAACCATATATTCAGCAACACACTGTTCTCCAATACTACCGTCGCCTGGAATCAGTACCGGATGTTCCTTGATTCGGAATCGACATGGAATCACCATAGCAGCAGCTCTACATCCGAAGAGTTCTATTCTATTGACTACAGGTCAGGGATCAAGGATTATTCGGCCCGCACGGACTTCGACTGGACCCCGGATCCGGCCCACATGGTGAAATTCGGCGCAGAATATACTTTCCATACATATATTCCTGAAAGGGTATCTTCTGTCGAGAAGGATGTATATGATGGGGAAATACAGACAGACACGACATACAATATCACAGACCGCAAAAGATATCATGGCCACGACCTGTCCGTGTATGCTGAAGATGACATCAGTCTCGGAGAGCATCTTTCCGTCAATCCGGGAATCCATGTCTCATGGTTCCTGACCCAAGGCAAGAGCTATCTCTCTTTCCAGCCGCGAATGTCCGCCAGGTATCGTCTGGACAACGGCATCTCATTCAAGGCCGGCTATGCCAGGATGGCGCAGTACACCCATCTTCTTTCTTCAGCCCAGCTGTCCCTTCCGATAGACCTCTGGGTACCTATAACCAAGAACATCGAACCTGTCTATTCGGATCAGTATTCCGCAGGTATCTACTATGACGCAATCAAGGGCTGGGAATTCTCCGTCGAAGGATACTGGAAGGCCATGAAGAACGTCCTGGAATACAAGAGCGGCATAATCGTGCTCGGAAGCAGCGGCGGCTGGGAGGACAAGGTATCGATGGGCACCGGCCGTGCCATGGGACTTGAGTTCTTCGCGCAGAAGACTGCCGGCAAGGTTACGGGATGGATTGCTTACACGCTTGCAAAGAGCGACCGTCTTTTCAGCGATGGCACAATCAACCAGGGCAAGCGTTTCCCTTATAAATATGACCGCAGGCACAACTTCAATATCAGCCTTAACTACGATATTTCGAAGAAAGTGGATTTGAGCGCTACCTGGAGCATAGCTTCGGGCAATCTTGCGACTATTCCGGAAAGACGGACTACAGTAGGTTATTATAATGGGGAGGGTATGATATTATACAACAGCGATTATATCTCTGAAAGAAACAATTTCCGTCTTCCTGTCAGCCATAGGCTGAATCTCAGCCTCAATCTGCACCGGATTCGCAAGAATCACGAGTCGGTATGGACATTCAGCGTATATAACGCATATAATCAGATGAACCCTAACTTCGTGTTCAGCAAGACAAACAATAAAGGAGAACTCGTGATAAAGAAGATGACAATTCTTCCGATCCTTCCTTCGGTTTCATATTCATATAAGTTCTAAAGATGAAAAAGATATTATATATAATTGCGGCAATCGCAGGATTGGCTTCATGCGAGGGGACGATCGACTATACTCCCTCCGACAGTTCGACCAAGATCATACTCAACGGGCTCATCCATACCGGGGAAAGCCGTCATACAATCAGCATGTGCCTGAGTGACCTGCAGAAAGTTCGCCCTGTCAATGAAGGCGAAATCTACTGCACGGTGAACGGCGGAAAAAGAATCGCCGGAGTCAGAACTCCATATTCAGGCCGTGACCAGCTTGATTTCGTTTTCGACATGGATCTCAAGCCGGGGGACCATGTCCTTGTGGAAGCATACTGCAAGGGGATGAGCTGCCGTGCAGAAGTCGACATGCCGGAGACGGCTTCTGTCAAATCTGCTGAAGTCAAGGATTTGAAGGATAAGGAAGGGGAATATGATCTCGACATGACTTTGTCGGACCGCGTCGGCGGCAATGATTACTTCCTTCTGTATCTGATGGAAAGGAATGAATTCACATTCAGATATGACGAAGGGCTGAATCTTCCGGATACTACTGTAGTCATCGGTTCTTCAATTGGTTACGACATCGGCAATGACCCTGTGCTCAACGACGGATATCAGACTGAAAGCAGCGCTACGGATGACCTGTTCGCCGATATGATGCCATATAACGTGACCAAAGTATTCAGCGACCGTTTCTTTAAAGATTCTGATTGTAATGTCACTGTCCGGTTCGCTTCGAGTTACAAGTATTCGTTTCTGGACAGCAGGGCAGTTTATTGGGAATATCCGGCTGAATCAGTCACAAAGAAGAGTATTATCCTTGTAAGACTGGTATCGATAGGTAAAGAGTATTATGATTACCTTCGTGCATTCAATTCATTCTTTCCTTCAGATTTCGAATACAATCCTCTGACAGAGCCTGTCGAAATACCGTCGAATGTCGAAGGGGGACTAGGGTTCATAGGAGCGGGCTCTGCATACGACTATCCTG
>JAEEGK010022548.1_pt1 | contig 13217 bp, 7 predicted proteins | sample 8958771 | NCBI WGS metagenome assembly JAEEGK01 (sample SAMN16246547, study PRJNA631951) | gut metagenome | biome: gut microbiome; feature: rumen; material: SC-attached | host: Bos | place: Iran: Karaj | collected 2018-10 | reverse complement strand
GGAGGCGGAAACGACATTCGACATGCCTGCCGAGGACGTCACGGTGACGGCCACCTACGCGGACGAACCGAAGTACGCGGTAACGGTCGAAAACGGGACCGCAGACAAGACGGAAGCGTATGCAGGCGAGACAATTACAATCACGGCAAATGATCCAGCCGAACATTTCCAGTTCGATTCATGGACAGGCGATGTGGAATTCACGAACGCAGACGCCGTGCAGACGACATTCACCATGCCAGCCAATGCCGTCGCGGTGACGGCGACCTATCTGAAGGATCCGAAATACAGGGTGACGGTCGTGGGCGGCAGGGCTGACAAGATAACGGCCTACGAAGGCGACGTGATCACGATCACGGCGAACAAGCCCTCCGGCCAGGCCTTCGACGCATGGTCGGGCGACGTGGAATTTGATGATGCGAACGCCACGCCGACGACGTTCACCATGCCCGGCAGGAACGTGTCGGTGACGGCGACGTTCAAGACATTGCCGAAGACCTACAAGATCGTGGTCGTGAACGGCACGGCGGACATGGCGAAGGCGGCCGCCGGCGAAATCGTCACGCTCACGGCGAACAACCCGCCGGCCGGCAAGGTGTTCGATAGATGGACGGGCGGCGCGGTGTTCGATGATCCGAATTCGCCGACGACGACGTTCATCATGCCCGCCAAGGCCGTAACGCCGAAGGCGTTGTATAAGAGGAAGTAAGAGGTGGCGCGGGCGTCCCGCCTTCGCACGACGGCGGGGACGCCGTCGGCACACCCGCATCACCTTTCAATCGCAAACCACAGAGACGGGCAGGTCTTTTGGGCGGAGAACGCCCAAAGGCCTGCCTTTTCTGTGACGGGCAGTTCGCCGATGGCGTTTCCCGCTCCGTCCAAAGGCTTTACGACTGGTTTGGCACCGCCGGGCAATGTCACCGTGAAGGGAATGAACGGGGCGATGGTCGGCGGTTGGCCCCATTTGTCCTTTACCGTCGTGCGCTCTTCATTCCATTGCATGCCGACGTTGGCGATTTTTCCGACGACGGCCAAAAGCAGTTTTTTCGATTCCGCCAGCGGCCGTCCGTCCAAAGCGGCGACGGCGATGGCCGCTGTGTCCTTTTCCGGCAACGTCATGTTGAAACGGAAGTCGCCGAGCATGATGTCGCGGTTGCCGATGAATCCTGTCGCGGCACGGATGGACGGTGCGTTGACCAGATAGACGCCATGTTGATTTTTGTCGATCGTCCATTCGATCTGCGGCGTCTTCAACGGCAGGCCGGTCAGACGGTCAGGCGCGTCGCAAACAGCTTTCAAACCGTTTGGTTTCAACGTTGTCTGAGTGATGGTATTGCCGATCAGCATCTGTGGATAACCGGAGATATTCGCGGCGGACATGTCCGGAATTTTGGCGGTGAGCGCATTGGCCATCAGGTTCTTCGGGACGGTGATCGTGGTGGCCGTCGTGGCCGTGTCGACCAGACGGCCGCGGAACATCATGGCGGCGAACGGTGCCATGACCATCTTGCCTGGATTGACGGACATGGCGAAATAGCCGTGCAAAAGGCTGGGCATGGATGTCGTCCATGGACTTGCGTAGCTGAACTGGTAGATGGCGTCCCAATCTTGGAAAGCGCTGAAAGAACCTAACATAGGGAACATTTCCGCGTTGTGTTCGTTCGGCGCGGGATGGTCGTATTCGGAGATGGTGAACGGCTTGCCGGCGACTCTTGCGCGGATCAGATTCTGGAATGTGCCGCCAGTGGCGGAACTGGACATCGGCGTGTTCGGAATCGTCCAATGAAGGGGGCTCCACGAATGGCCTTCCGCAAAATGCGGATGCTCCCAGTAGGCGTGGGCGTCCATGTAGTCGGACAGTTCGCTTTCGCGGACCAGGCCATAGGCGGCCGTGTAGTTCGTCTGAGTGTCGGCGACGAGCGCCTTTAGCCCTAGTTCGTTTTTCAGATAGGCGACCATGTTTTTCGTAGTGTTGTATTCCGTTTCGATGAGAAATTGACGGAAGTCTCTGCGGCAGAATACAGTGGAAGTTCCTTCCGGCAGTTCCACCGTGTCGAAGCTCTGCTGGTTCTTATAGTCGTAGGGCTCGTTGCCTTCGTGCAGTTCGATGTCCTTCAACTGGATTTCGAGGCCGGTATCATGGCCGCCTAAATTGAATGTAAAGCGTGTCCGTTTGTCTGGCATGTAATTTTGGACGGTCGCGATCAGCTTGAATTCCTGCCATTCCGGCGTGAGTTTGACGCGGTTCGGAGAGTAGACGCGCCATGGCGGCTCATGGAGGCCGAGATTGACGTTGATGGTGCGGTTGGCGGTCGCACGCGCTTTGAATTTAACGGTATAGTTATGATTCTCCTTGTAGGGCACGTCCGGAAAATGGATCTGGTAGGCCCACGCGGTGGAGCCGTCCTGCAGCAGTTTGCAGTCATAGTCGAACGGGCCTGTTTTCGTGACTTCGAAGAAGCCTTTTTTTTGACCTTCCACGACGATGGCTGTGTTTTCAATCAGATTGACGGGCGAATACGGCTGCAGCCCGTTGCTCCATGAATCCTGCAAGTCTTTGAACGACGTGTATTTGCGAGCTAGCCACGAACGCCACTGACGAAGGAGTTCCGCACCGATCACGTGGCCTTTGAGAAGCTCCAGATTGTCGATTCTGTCCAATTGCGAAATGGTATTTTCATTGTTGATTTCGACGAACGCGATCATCGGATCGTTGATCGGCGCCAATCCCGTATATGGATTGACGGTGGTCAGCAGTTCCTTCGCGTATTTCCGTTGGCTTTCGACGAACGGCGGATAGAAACGGTCGAGCGCCTTGCCGTACTTGAACGTCTTGCTCAAATCGCCAAGGCCATTGTAAACACGTGAGACGTGCAGGTTTAGATTGGAATAGATTCCGTTTTCGCGAAGTTGGAACATCAGCCAGTGCAGCTTGTCCAGCATGGCAGGATCGAGAGCCGTCTTTTCCTTGTTAAGGATATGGCGGTTGTCGAGATGATGGAAGCGGATGATGTTGAATCCCATCTGCTTCATGCGTCCCGCCAGGCGTGGCGCGAGCTCTTTTTCCGGAAAAGCGTTGTTGAAGCAGAGATTAGAGCCGAAGAAGCGGACGGGGCTGCCGGACGCCGTCTTGAAATGGCCGCCGTCGACGACGATCCGCTCCGTCGCCTTGGACGGATTCAGAAAGTCAACGGACGCAAGGCTGTCCGACGACAGGACTCGTGCATCGACCGTGAAGGCGAACCAGCCTTCGGGAATCTGCGGGGCTTCCTGCGCCATGGCGGCGAGACAGACGGCGGCTAATGCGCTGATGAGCTTTTTCATTGGCAACTTCCTGATAATTCGTTACTTCCAGAAGGTTATAGCATGCTTTTGGGCGTCTCCGAGATTACCCTTTCCTGCGAAGGCGGCCAGATAGAAAGGCGCATCCGGCGTAAACACTTGGCCTGGAGGAAGTTCGATTGGATCTTTGTAATAGCGGGCGAAATCCGGATGGTAGGAGCCGCGATTCGTGTCATACCATGGATGGATAAGGATGTCGTCGAAAGAGCCGGCGGCGAAGGCGAAATAACGCTGGTTGTCTGGAGCGAGCCAGCCATCGAATTTCGGAGCTTTCCAGACACGTGGGGCAACTTGACGGGCGGTTTCCGTGGAGACTTCCTTTTTGCCGTCGAACCGCGCGAAGAAGCGGAGGAAAATGCCGCGGACGTTGATTGGCTTGTTTCCAAGAGTCTTCGCATTCGTGAATTCCGCGAGCATCCAGTCTGAGTTTTTGGGGAGGACGAGCGAGTAGCCGATTTGGAACGACTTCTGGTCTGCGGCTTCTTCTCTAGGAATGTAACTTGCTACGATGTCGATTCTTGTGCAATCTTCCTCTTGCGTGAGCGTGATGCGGGACAGTTTGTTGATGTCACTCCAAAGGAGGCCGCCTTTGTCGTTTTCATAATGGAGCAGGGCGCCGAACGTGCCGATTGGCTGGCCATCGAAATCGATCTGGAGGAATGAATCGTCATCCTTCGTGTAAACATGGAAGCGCCCGTTGTCAACGGAGAATTGCGGTTTGGGTGTTTTGTCGAAATCGAAGACGGTCTTTTTCAGATTTTTCGGGCGTTTTGACATGTTTAGATATTGGTCATAGAGCGCGTGCTCCGCCTGCGGCTTGTTGAATTTCGGTGCGGGAATGGGGGCTAGGCGGGCTTCTTTTGCATGATGTTGGATGTCCGTAAAGAGTTTTACAAGTCCTTCGTATGGTTTGCCTTGCAGATTGATGATGCCGTAGTTGGAATTTTCCGGGAAGGCGTGGGAGATGCCGAGCGGCGGCTGATCAACCCACATGAAATAGTCGTAACCGATCATGAACGGCATGGAGAGCATGGTGCGGGCGAAGATTTCCGTTGCTTTGGCGCGTTCCGCCTGCGTTTTGAAGCGCTGTCCTGCGCCGTTGGTGCATGGCAGGCCGGAATCCAATGCGGGGAAGGACCATTCCGTGATGAGGCATGGGCGGTTCGTCCATTCATAGACGCGTTTGAAATCGTCCAGCAGGAGTTGGCGTTTGTCGTCAATTCTGGGGGTGAATGCGGCTTCTGCGTCGAGATCGACGCTGCCGTAATAGTTCCAAGTCAATACATCCGAATACTTTCCGGCGACTTCCCAGACGACGGGATGGCTTCCGTCGATGCCCGCGAAACGGCAGCCGAGAAGCATGTGGTTCTGATCGACTTTGCGCAGTTCGTCATGGACGGTTCCAAAATAGAGTTCCGCGATGAGGCGGAGGAAATCCGTCTTGATGGCTTTTTGCTCATCCGTCACGTTGGGGAGCGATGTCAGCTTGAGGATGTCGTCGAAACGGTCGATGGAGGTTTCCCATGTCTTGTTGAAGGCGGCGACGTCGTTGTTCGCTTTTTTCGCAAGGAAATCGCGAAGGGCGAGTTTGGCGGTGTGGTCTGCGGATTTTTTCATGACGGTGTCGAACAGTCCGCCGTAGTTGGAGCCGTGGCCCCACCAGCAGAGTTCGTTGTCAATGAAATAACCGAACAGCCATGGATTGTCCGCCTGCGACTTGCAGACGAGATTGATGCGATGTTCGCACCATTTGCGGAATTTGGGATGGAAGACGTTCGGGAAGGCGGTGCAGGGGGCGCTCTTGTTGGGCGTGATGTCGAATTCGTCTCCAAGCGTCGCCATGGTGTCGCCGACGTTGATGACGATGGCGTGGGCCATGCCGCGTTGGCGGAGGACGCCGTCGCCGCCCATGAGCATGTTGAAGCCCCATGACGTCAGGCGGTCAAGCGTTTCGATCTCCCATTCGCCTTTATTCTTGAAACGCTTGTCGTTGAATTCTTTATGCAAGTGGCGGTTTAGAATTTCGCAACCGTGGCCCCAGTAGCTGACATGGTCGATGCCGAAGACGACGAATCCGCGGCCGAGCGGGTCATAGGCCCACCAGCGGCCGTCGTTGTCTTTTTTGACATGGAAGAATCCTGTCGCCTTGTCATGCATGTCTGGAATGAAGCTGTTGCAGTTGTATGGCGGAAATTCCTTTTTAGTTTCTTCTTTTTGGATGGCTCCGGACCATTCGCCCTGTATGTTCTTGTAATCCACGATCATAGAGCCTGTGCTGAGGAACGGGCGGACGAAATTGACGGGGCTGTCGTCTTTGAATTGCCATGTGCGGCGGAAGATCACTTTGCCGTCCATGGTTGCCACCGTTCCCGTGACAGAGCTCTTTATCTTCTTGATTTTCAATATATAAGAAGTATCATATTTCCAGTCTTCGGTGATGATTTCATTTTCAATCTGCTGAAGATTTTCGTTGCTAGGCCATGCCCCTTGAAACTTCTGGTGAAGTTCGATGAAATGCCGTCCGTTGGCGGCTATCGGTGATTCCACGAGGGCGAGATGGTAGTAGTTGTTGCTGTCGCACCACAGGCCGACGCCCGCCGTCGCGAACTGTTCGCCTGTGCGAGACTTCACGGTGACGATGGCGGAAATTTCGCAGTTTTCCGACAGCGGGGCGGGCTTGTATTGCAGTCCGCCGCCGCTAGTTACGGTTTGGAAGCCATTTGGCGTTTCCTTCCATGAAAGCGGATTGCCGTACCAATTGTCAAGATTAGGCTTGAGATCGGCGGCGGAAAGAGAGGCGATGGCTGCGAAGGTGAGAAAGAATGACAGGATGGGATGGTTCATGGCGTCTCCTTGTTGTCGTTATTATATAAATGGTTAGAATTGTTTTTGAAACGTTGAATCGCGGCCGCGACCGCCGTGGCCGCCAGAAGTCCAAGAAGCGGCGTGAAATACAGCGTGAAACGGCCGTCGTTGTCGTTGAAGGTCAACGCGACGACTATGGCATGGGCGATGACCAAAGCCGTCGCCATGCGGACATGGCGGCTTTTCCATCCCAACCATGCACCGATAAATGCAAGTATCGTCAACGGAACATGATAAGTTAATAGGAAGAGGTTGTGTTTCCATGAATAGGATGGACGGATGCGCAAGAACATGACGGTGAGGCGTTTGGCGACAAGCCATGCGGAAGCGACAGGATGGCGCAATCCATAGAGCATTCCGCTTGCCAAATCGGTTCGTGTCAGATCGGCGGGAGGCATTTTGACCCGCCAAAGGTCTTCCTGCCAGACGACTTCCCCTGTATAAAGCTTCACGGAAGGGCTTTCCTTCTGGATGCCTTCATTGAAGGAACGTCCTGCAAATGCCATGGTTAGGAAAATGGCGATGACGCAGACGACGGCGACGATTTTGCTCCAGATGGATTTGAGAAGATTGACGGCCCAATAGATGGCGACGGCGGGGAGGAGAATCCATCCCGTTGGCCGGACAAATGCCGTAAGAATGGTCAACGCAAAGACTTCTGAAATGCGTATAGCTTGTTTTCGCTCCGTCGCCCAGACGGCGAGCCATGCGATGACACAAACGGCGGATGTATAAAGCGATTCCGTCATGACGGCGGTGTGCCATGCGGCGAATTCCGGATTCAAAGCGAAAAGCAATCCTGTAACGATAGCCGCATGAAATGCGAAACGGTAGGCCGCGTTGGCCTCGAAGGCCGCGTTCATGATGGCGGCGCAGGCCAGAAACGCCGCGATGATTTGCAAGGCGATGAGCGGAATAAGCGTATGGCCGCAAGAGAGGGAGGCAGCGGTGACGGCGATGTAGCCCATGTAGGATTTTTGCGTTCTGTCAAACGGCCGTCCGTCGATGATTTTCTCTCCGCCTTCGATATACCGCCAGGAGTCGCCTGTGAAACGGATGCCGGCGGGCGTTTCGGCCCGCCATTCCGCTGGGCCGGAAAAACCATGCATTGGAAAGACTTGCGGATGTGTCAGAAAGAAAACGGCGACCAGTAAAAGGCCGCAACAGACGACTAGCCAGGCCGTCAGAAGCGGCATGGAAGCAAGGCGGTTGAATATGGATTGAAATAAGCTATTTTTCCGCATAGATTTCAATGCTTGCTTCGAATGGGAGTGGTAGCGGATTGCCGTTCGACAGGTATTTTGTTCTGTCGTAAGTGCGGAGCCTGTCGATGCCAATGCCGATTTCTGGAGAGCCATTCACAATGACGGCTATGGTGGCCGTGCCGTCGTCGTTAAGCGTGAGTTTGTCGAATTTTGCTTCCAGCCAAGGGTAGAAGCGATGGGTGGCGATGTCTGGCGTAAGACGTTGATTTCCATTGATGAAGGTTGCTGTAAATGGGGCGCGGGTTTGGTTGAAAAACGGAATGCGGACGGTTGTCGGATGATTTGCGAACAGTTCGCGGCTTTCTTTCGGAATGACAAGCGTCTTCTGGATTTCCAGCGGCCCATCGGCGGATGGATTGATGCCTTGCATGCCGCCTTCGCAGAACGGGCCGTGGTCGTAGATGAGAACGGCGTTTTTCCCGTCAACGGCGATGCCGTTCGGGCGGATGGCGCGGATGATGTCCGCTTCATAGAGGTCTTGATAAAGCGTGAAGGCGGAGCAGACGATGAAGGCGGCGCAAGCGGCGGCGAGTCCGAACAGGACGAGCCGTTGGCGGCCTTTGTCCGGATTTGGCAGGTTTTTCATCTGCCAGGCCGTCATAAGACGTTGGCAGAAAACAGCCGCGAGCACGCAGAGCAATGGCACGATTCCGATGCGGAATCGTGCGAGAATGTAGAACATCGCCGTCGCCGCGAAATAGACGACGACCAGCATGAAGAGAAGCAAACGGCGTGGCGAACGGAAATTCCAGCAGGAGAAGAGAGCCCCCAACGCGGGAATGGCGAACAACCAGAATGGCAGAAGCAGTTTGAGAAGCGTACATCCTTTTCCATGAATTTCGATATTGACGTTGTTTGGAATTTCCCTCCGATACCAGAAGAGAAGGACTTTACGAAATTGTAATTCAATGACTTGCAACGGCGATTCCTTGAACCATTGGATGATGTGCGACGGGACGGACACGCGGCCGTCCTCCGGCCGTTTGTCCGAATCATTGCACCATTCATGGTAGGTCATCGGATATTCGAGCCCTCCAGGAGGAGCTTCTGGCGTGTTGCCCAATGCAAGCACTTTGTCTCCCGCCGTCGAAGGGCCGCACCAGCGGCCCGTGTAGCGGTAGTTGACGATGCTGAACGGAAGTTGCGGCAGATAGAAAATGGCGACGGTCGCGATGGCGACGGCGACGCCTTTTGCGATCTTGCTACGATTTCGCCAGACGATGAACGCCAAAATGAACGGCAGGAAGAGCAGGGCGTTGCCGCGCGTCAAAGCTGCGCATGATAGCACGACTGCCGATAGTATCCATAGCAACCATGTGTTGCGTTTCCATGAGCGGACTAGCAACCAGAAGAGCAGGGCGAGCCAGAAGCTATTCAGCACTTCAAATAACAAGAACGGTGTGTAGAATGCATGAAAACGAGCCAACGCGAGCAATGCCGCCGCGATCAGACCAGCCTTGCGGCCGTACAATTCCGCCGTTCCTAGTCCGACGAGCCATACGGCCAACGACGCCAACAACGTCTGCATGATCATGACCAACGCAGTGGAGCTTGAGACGATGGACAGGCAGAACGGCAGGAAGATGGTGTAGTAGAACGGCTGGTAGTCGTAGTGATCTGGCCATTTGCCTTTCAGAATATCTTTGGCCATCGTCAGATAGGTCGCCATATCTGTCTGGACATTCGGTGTTTGGACATCCGGCGCATTGAAAAGCTGAACGCAGATAATGGCGCGGATAATCAAGGCGATAACAGTTATTGAAAGAAGTATAAGGAGAAATCGTTTTGTTTTCATAGTGGATTTCGTTACCGGCTGGATGCCATCAGGTGGTCATGAATGTACAGAATATTGTCAATTTTGAAGAACGGTTACCGGCAATCCGTCTTTGTATAGTGTTTCCGGTGCTATATCCACCATTTCATCCCAATATACGGTTTGACCATCACAACGGACCGTATGAAACATTTCCACTGACTTCAATTTCCGAAAAACAGGCATATCCAGAAATGGTGTCATATCGTAGATTTTTTGGCTGCCGTCAGCAAATTGGCAAAGAAGACGATGACCTTCCATGGCGGTCACTTTTTTCACACACCATTTCATTTCCATCATGTTTCTCCCATTTTCGTTATCCTAATGGCGTAATCTTGAACATTTCACGACCTTCTCGGGCAAGTTGCCAGTTTGCCATAAGAGAATCACGGTTAAGTTCAAGCCACGCCTCTACCAATCGGAGATCACGCCGCGACAGTTCTCCTTCCAACACATCTCCGCTGGCAATGTCAATAACTGCACGATATTCACCATGCCGAGCATGAAAATGCGGCGGGATATGCTCGTTGTAGAACATTTCAATAATGATTCCGTAGAAAAGTGAAATTACTGGCATCTTTTTTGTTTCCTTATATATAAAAGAATAGACCTTAATGTAGCCCCATCCTCTTCATTGGCAAATGAGTGCTGGGAAAAACTCAAACTGCTACATCATTCCCATGAAAAAATACCACTTCGTTTTTGCCTGCATATTGACTTTTTTTGTTTGGTAAATGGCGAAAGAGCATTATATTAGTAGTTTTACCATCAAAACAGGAGACAGCCAATGGAAGCGAACAGGACAAGTGACGTCAAACGGAACACTCAAGAGACGAAAATTGAGATTTCGCTTGATCTGGACGGGCAGAAGGCTATTGAAATCAATAGCGGCGTTCCGTTCTTCGACCACATGCTGAACGCGTTTGCGAAGCATGGTGGCTTCGGCCTGCGTCTGCATTGCAAAGGCGACCTGGAGATAGACGCCCATCACAGCATGGAGGATATAGGGCTCGCGCTTGGACAAGCGTTGCGCACAGCGCTTGGTGACAAGCGCGGGATAACTCGGTTCGGCCATGCGTATGTGCCTCTGGATGAATCATTGGCGCGTACGGTGATCGATTTGTCTGGGCGTCCGCATCTGTCATGGCGCGCGGAATTTCCGGAGGCCGAGGCGGGCGGCGTGAGCTGCCGTCTGTATCGCGAGTTCTTCCAGGCGTTGGTGAACACGGCTGGAATGACATTGCACATCGACCTTTTGGCTTGCGAAGAGTCGCATCATGGTCTGGAGTCGATTTTCAAATCGTTCGGCCGCGCTCTGCGCGTCGCGGTGACGCGAACAGGCAGTTCGGACATCCCGTCGACGAAGGGCGTTCTGGAATAGAAACATATATTATATAAGGTATGCCTTTCAACGGAAAGGCGAACATATTGAAAGGAGTTTTGATATCATGTCGGAATTTGATTTGAGCACGATGCGCCACAGCGCGGCGCATGTCATGGCGGCCGCGATACAGAAGCTTTATCCAGAGGCGAAGTTCGATATTGGACCGAGCACGGAGGAAGGCTTTTACTACGACGTCGATCTGCCGAAGCGTCTCGTTCCCGAAGATTTGAAGGAAATCGAAAAGGTGATGAAGAAGATGCTCGGCCAACGCCTTCCATTCACCCGCAAGGAAGTGAGCCGTGAAGAGGCGAAGGCGCTGTTCGAATCCAAAGGCCAGACGTTCAAGCTGTCCCGTCTGGAAGACATTCCCGAAGGCGAAACGGTCAGCCTTTACTATACTGGCGATGACTATGTTGATTTGTGCCGTGGTCCCCATGTGGAGCATACGGGGCAGATTGGTGCCGTGAAGCTGCTGTCGCTGGCGGGTTCCTATTTCCGTGGCAACGAGAAGAATCCGATGCTGCAACGCATTTATGGTACGGCGTTTGAGAGCAAGGAAGCCTTGCAGGAATATCTGACGCGTATCGAAGAGGCCAAGAAGCGCGACCATCGTAAGATTGGCGCTGAAATGGAACTGTTCAGTACGCATGAGGAAATCGGTCCGGGCTTGGTCTGCTGGCATCCAATGGGCGCCCGCATCCGCCACGTCTTGGAAACCTTCTGGAAAGAAGCGCATTACGAACACGGCTATGAGCTGATGTACACGCCGCATGTCGGCCGCGCCCTGCTGTGGCAGACGTCCGGCCATCTGGATTTCTATCGTGAAGGCATGTATGCCAACATGGAAATCGACGGCGATCCCTACTATGTGAAGCCGATGAACTGCCCGTTCCACATCATGATCTACAAGACCCGCCCGCGTTCCTACCGTGAACTGCCCGCCCGCTGGGCCGAGCTCGGAACGGTTTACCGCTATGAGAAGGCCGGCGTGCTGCATGGTCTGATGCGCGTTCGTGGCTTCACGCAGGATGATGCCCACATCATCTGCACGCCCGAACAGATCGAAGACGAAATCCGCGAAGTCCTCCGCTTCAGCATGTACATGTGGAAGTGCTTCGGCTTCAAGGATGTGAAAGCATATTTGGCGACGCGTCCCGCGAAGGCTGTCGGTGACGACAGCATGTGGGCGCAGGCCATGCACTCTCTGGAAAACGCCGTCAAAGCGGAAGGCGTTGATTGCGAAGTGGATGAAGGCGGTGGCGCTTTCTATGGCCCGAAGATCGACCTGAAGATCAAAGACGCTCTCGGTCGTGAATGGCAGACCAGCACGATCCAGTTCGACTTCAACCTGCCCGAACGCTTCGACATGACGTATGTCGGCGCGGATGGCCAGAAGCACCGCCCGTACATGGTCCACCGCGCGCTGCTCGGTTCGTTGGAACGCTTCTTTGGCATTTTGATCGAGCATTACGCCGGCAAGTTCCCGCTCTGGCTGGCTCCCGAACAGGTTCGCATCCTGCCAATCAGCGAGAAGTTCACGGATTATGCCCGTGGCTTGGAAGCGAAACTGCGCGCGAAGCACATCCGTTGCTCCGTTGACGTGGAAGCGGATCCCATTGGCGGCAAGATTCGCCGTGGCCGCGACATGCGCATCCCGTATCTGCTGGTCGTCGGCGAACGCGAAGCGGCCGCTGGCGAAGTCGCCGTCCGCAGCCGTGACAAAGGCGAAGAGGGTGCCATGAAGTTCGAAGATATTCTGGCCCGTCTGGAGAAAGAGATTGAGGACAAGCAGTAATTTGGCTGGAAGATGCCGTGGCCGGAGACGGTCACGGCACTGATGAAAGTCAAAAAATCCGCTTGAACCTTATGTCTAGTGAGTTGCAAAAGCGAAGAACGTGTGTAAATTTATGTTTGTGTCTTTGCGAAACATGGCATTTCCGTCTGTTTCGCAGGAAGAAATGAGGCAATTAGCATAGGAGGATACCGCTATCGCACGCCAGTTAAAAAGTGGAGACCGTTTTTTCCGTGGAAAGACGGTGCGTTTGTTGTCCGAAACGAACGAGCAGCTGGGCTTGATGAGCTTTGAGGACGCCTTGAACCGTGCCGCCGCACAGGGGCTGGACTTGGTGGAGATGGCCTCAAAGGTCGAACCGCCGGTCTGCAAGATCATGGACTTCGGGAAGTATTTGTATCAGGAGAGCCGCCGCCAGCGCGAAGCGAAGAAGAAACAGGTGCAGGCGAAGGTTAAAGAAGTGAAGCTTCACCCGAATATTGACGAGAACGACTTGTCAATAAAAATCAAGCACGGAATTGAATTTCTGGAAAAAGGTGATAAAGTAAAGATAATTGTCGCTTTCCGTGGTCGTGAAATGGCTCATACGGAAATCGGCGATGAACTGATGAAACGCGTCTTGGAAGACATGGCGGAGCGTGGATCAATCAATTCTCCTGCTAAACTGATGGGGCGCAACATCATCGCTATTCTGGCACCAAAAGGCCAGGCCGGCAATCCAAGAGGAGGCGCACCCAAAGGGGCCTTTTCCACGAG
>JAEEGK010022547.1_pt1 | contig 13217 bp, 12 predicted proteins | sample 8958771 | NCBI WGS metagenome assembly JAEEGK01 (sample SAMN16246547, study PRJNA631951) | gut metagenome | biome: gut microbiome; feature: rumen; material: SC-attached | host: Bos | place: Iran: Karaj | collected 2018-10 | reverse complement strand
GGCTTCAAGAACCGGATTCGGGACAAGGTCATCGGCTTCGTGGCACCTATTCATGTGCAGGCTTTGGACAAGAACGAATCGGTAGAGGAAACACCCTTTGTGCTGGACTCGTTGTTAATCAGCCGGTTGAATTCCATTGAGGGTGTTGCACATTATCAGATGGTGGCCAACAAGGCAGGCATGATCAAGACTGATGATGAGATCCAGGGTGTGGTGCTGAAAGGTGTGGATGAGAACTATGACTGGACCTATTTTAGCAACTGCCTTTTAGATGGCAAAACACCTGAGTATCATGCTGATGAGCGCTCCAATGAGGTGCTGGTTTCCAAGGTCATTGCCGACAAGATGCTGCTCGATGTGGGTGATGATGTGCGCTTGTGGTTCATTGACAAGGACCAGCAGGCGCGTGGGCGAAAATTCACGGTCTCAGGCATCTTCGAAACGGGGCTCTATGAGTTTGATGAGCGTTATGTCTTTGCCGACCTTAACCAAATCCATAAACTGAATGGTTGGGAGGACAATGAAGCTTGACTATTGGAAATAGCTTTGAAAGACAATGCCTATGTGGAACAGGTCAATGAAAAGCTGTACTATACTTTGCCCTCCGAGTTGGCATCTTATACCGCCCGACAAAGCAATCCCCAAATTTTCGACTGGCTCGATTTGTTGGATACCAACGTCTGGCTCATTATGGCCTTGATGTTGCTTGTTGCAGGCATTACGGTAATCAGTATGTTGCTGATTATCATCATCGAAAGGACATCTACCATTGGGCTTTTGAAAGCTATGGGTGCGAGTAACAAGTTTGTCCGTGAGGTGTTTTTGCGCCGCTCATTACGCATTCTGCTCATCGGAATGCTCATAGGCAATGTCATCGGTTTGGGTTTCTGCTTCATGCAGCAATACACCGGGTTTATCAAATTGGATGCCGCGACTTATTATCTCTCCGCTGTGCCCATTGAGTTGCATCTCAGCACTGTGGTTTTCGTCAATTTGGGCACTTTCCTGCTCTGGGTCTTGATGCTGCTCATTCCGACCTCGGTCATCAACCGCATCACTCCCACCAAGTCGATAAGGTTTGAATGAGGAAAAAATCACGAAAAACGATTCTCGTTTTGATTAATTCCCTATCTTAGCGGCCAAATCAATAAAGCTATGATGAAAGACTTTACCATTATACCGCTGAAAGGTTACGGAGAAATACCTTTCGGAATGACCCTTGATGAAACGGTCAAGATGCTGAACATGCCTGACTTCTATGAGGAGTTGAGCGATATGGAAGAGACGGGCAACCGTTCCATTTATTACGAGTATGATGCCATCCAAACGAACATCTATTTCGAAGGTGTCACCAAATCGGTGGTAGCCTGCTTTGAGACTGAAAATGAGGCGGCTACACTGTTCGGAAAGAAGGTATTCGACCTGAAGAAAGCGGATGTTGTCAAGTTGATGAAAGACAATGGTTTCAAAGAATTGGAAGAAGAGACCGAAGACGGGGAACTTCGTGTTTCTTTCGAAGATGCCATGATTGATTTCTTCTTCACCGAGGACAAAATGACAGCCGTCAGCTGGGGAGTGCTTGTCGACGAACAAGGGGATATCATCTGATGAAAACCAAGTTACAGCAAAAATACGATGTTTTTGTAGACTATTTCTCTCAGCACATGCCTGTGGCTGAGACGGAATTGGAATACAAAGATCCTTATCAACTATTAGTAGCGGTCATCCTTTCGGCACAATGCACCGACAAGCGTGTCAATATGACTACACCGGCCCTGTTCCAACGTTTCCCAACGGCACAAGACATGGCTGAGTCGACGGTTGAGGAGATTTATACCTATATTAAAAGCATTTCTTATCCCAACAACAAAGCAAAGAACCTGTTGGGTATGGCACAAACCCTTGTCAATGATTTCAACGGCGTTGTTCCCGACAACCTTGAGGATTTGCAGAAGTTGCCTGGTGTAGGCCGCAAAACTGCCAATGTGATGATGGCAGTAGCTTTCGACCAGCCTGCCATGCCAGTGGACACCCACGTTTTTCGAGTCTCCAACCGTATTGGCCTGACCAAAAACTCGAAGAATGTTTTAGAGACAGAAAAGACTTTGGTGGCGCATCTGCCAGAAGAAGTGATGGCCAAGGCGCACCATTGGCTCATCCTGCACGGACGTTATGTCTGCCTTGCCCGCAAACCGAAATGTGAGGACTGTGGGATTATCGGGATATGCGATTTTTATCAGAAAAAACAGAAAAAAGAGCTATAATTATGGAAGAGAAATTAGAACAAATTGAGGAAACCAAGCAACCCAAGCGAAAGAGAAAGGGTTGCAGAATCTTTGCCATTTTGGGTATGATTCTCTTATTGGTAGCCGCAGGTTTTGTCTTTTTCAAGTTTTACTTTGTTTTCGGTAGCGGTGTAAAAGCTGGCGAGTTGAACCTTTTTGTCTACAAAGGCTATGTCTTCAAGACTTACGAGGGTCGTCTCATCCAGGCTGGCTACAACTCCAAAAACAGCAACGCCACCATCCAATCGAACGAGTTTAACTTTTCGGTGAAGGATGAAGATGTGGCGAAGCAGTTGGAACGTTGCGCAGGCAAGTTTGTGGAACTGCACTACAAGGAATACTTAGGCACTTTGCCCTGGCGCGGCATGAGCAAATATGTTGTCGACAGTGTCTATTCAGTAAGCGCAGTGAAAGAGCCGGTACCAGTTGAGTTGCCGGCGGTGGTTCCGAACGAGGTACTTTAAGCTGTTAATTGCTCCGCGAAACCTCCAGTTTCCCGATTTCCACCTCGTTATTCTCGGAGATGATTTCAATCCAAGTGTTGTCTTCGCTGAACCACTTGTATTGTGACCCAATGCGGAAGATGAAGGTTTTTTCTTCTTCAGTTGCTGCAATAGGTAGCACGAAACCACCGTTCTTGCCGCCAGCACCGCCGAAGGAGACGATCATTGGGAAGGTCTTCTCTGGATGCGGGTTGCGCACCTTGATGATGATGTAGTTGGAACGACGTACGGCCACATCGATCTTGTTGAATTCAAAACGGCGAGCCTCACCAGCGGCAAGTGAAATGTAGTCGCTGTTCAGTTCATAGAGCTTGTTCTGCTCGATGATTTCGCCGATACGGGCAATCATCTCAGTGGGGTAGGTCTCCAGGCCAAGTTCCTCGGCTTTGGTGTAGGCTTCTATAGCCTTGTCGAAGGTGTTGGCCTTGAAGTTGGCGTCACCCTCCTTGATGAAGGCATTGTATTGGGTGCGTAAGGCAGCGATACGGTCGCTCTCCGACTTTTCGGCGATGGCCAGTTGCGCTTGGGCGTTCGTGTCTTCGGGTTTGTAGGCCAAAGCCGTCTGATAGTGCGTGATGGCCTCGGCAAACTTTTCAGCGTTCATGGCACTGTTGCCGGCGCTCATGGCATTGTTGAAGTTGGCTTCCAACTCAGCAGCCATTTGCGCAAAGATGCCGTCGATTTCCTGAATCTTGGCAGTGGCAATCGCGTTGCCTGCATCAAAGTTCACAACTTCTTGGTATTTGACCTTTGCGTTGGCGTAATCCTCTTGGTTGAACAAAGCATCAGCAGCATCCAGCATAGTCTTGATGGTGGCTTGGCGTTCTGCTTCGGCAGCGGCCAAAGCGGCTTGGCGGGCAGCTTCCTCTTCCGCCGCGATACGAGCAGCTTCAGCTTCGGCTGCCAGACGTGCGGCTTCTTCCTCTGCGGCGATACGCGCTGCCTCTTCTGCAGCCAAGCGTGCGGCTTCCTGTTCAGCAGCGATACGAGCAGCCTCTTGTTCTGCCGCTATACGGGCGGCTTCGGCCTCGGCGGCTAACCTTGCAGCTTCCGCTTCTGCGGCAAGTCTTGCGGCCTCTTGTTCTGCGGCGATACGAGCGGCCTCAGCCTCGGCTGCCAAACGTGCAGCTTCTTGTTCTGCAGCAAGTCTTGCTGCCTCTTCAGCATCCTGTTCGGCGATGAGCGGGTCGAGACGAGCAATCATATCCGTGGCATAAGCATCACCTTTCACCACGGCCAAGGCACTTTGATATTGGGCTTTGGCTTCCTTGTAGGCTTTGTTTTCATAAAGTTGGTCGGCGGTAGCAATAATGCCGTTGTATTGGTCGGCAATGCTCTTGGCACTCTGGTATTCATTGAGTTTGGCATTGGCTTCGATGTCGTCAGGGAACAACTCAAGGGCTTGGTCGAGTTTGCCGATGGCAGCGTCGTAGTTCTTGCGCAGTCCGAACTGACGGGCTTCCTCCATGAGGTTGTCGAAACGAGTCACCTTTTCAGTGTAAAGCTGTTTCTTCTGCTTGGCCTCAGCCAGTTTCTCCTTGGGTAGTTTGTCGTTGGGGAAAATCTCGATGGCGGTTTCAAACTGCATGATGGCAGCATCAAAGTTGTCCTCAGCCAGCAAACTCTCACCTTGGCTCATGGCGGTGTCGAAGGCATCCTGTTTGTCTTGACGCTCTTTCAAAATGGCTCTCGCGGCATCGGCCTGACCTCCAACGTATTTGTCGTTAGGGAAGACCTTCAAAGCGGCTTCGTATTCGGAAAGGGCTTCCTCATATTTCTGTTGTCCGTAATATTGGTCGCCAGCATCCAAATGGGCGTAGAACACCTCTTGGCGCGCACCGTCTTCCTGAATCTTCTTCACGGTTTCATCCAACTTCTTTTTGGCTGTGGGGTCGTTGCTTTTTTGCTTCAACGCCATCTCGTAGTAGGTCTTCGCGCTGATGTAGTCCTTGGCGGTGAACTTGTCGTTGCCTTTCTTCATCAACGACTCGTACGACTCGGCGTTTTGGGCTTGGACGAAATTGGTGCTCAAAAGGAGCGAAGCACCGAACAACAGGGTAAATATAAGTTTTTTATTCATTAATTCTGATTTTAATCTCTTTTTAACGGACAAATCCTTTGATTATTGCCCTCACATAAATCTTAAATCTTTGAATCTTTAAATCTTTGAATCTTTAAATCTTAAATCAAACGATTTTTCCGTCTTTTATGGTAATGGTCCTATCCGACATGGCGGCCAAATCGGGATTGTGCGTGACGATGACAAAGGTTTGGTTCATCTCATCACGGAGGCGGAAGAAGAGCTTGTGGAGTTCTTGTGCAGACTTGGAGTCGAGGTTGCCTGATGGTTCATCTGCCAATACCACGGCGGGCTGGTTGATGAGGGCTCGTGCCACGGCAATGCGCTGTTGTTCACCGCCTGACAGTTCGGAAGGCTTATGCGTTTTTCTTTCGGTAAGATTTAGGTAGTCAAGGAGTTTTTCAGCTCTTACGGTGGCTTCTTTCTTGCCCATGCCGCCAATGTAGGCAGGTATGCAGATGTTTTCGATGGCTGTAAACTCGGGCAAGAGGTGGTGGAACTGGAATACAAAACCAATCTTTTGGTTGCGGAAAGCGGCCAATTGGGCGTCGTTCAGTTTGCCCACTTCGGTGCCTTCAATGATGAGCTGACCCCGGTCGGCCTTGTCTAAGGTGCCGATGATGTGGAGCAGGGTGGACTTGCCTGCGCCAGAAGCACCAACGATGCTCACAATTTCGCGTTTGGCGATATGGAGGTCGATGCCTTTCAGCACCTCAAGGCTGCCGTAGGATTTATGGATGCCTGTCGCTCGGATCATACATTGTCAATTTGGCTGCAAAAATACGAAATTTTGTGTATCTTTGCAGACTTTGCAAAACGATATCGATTGTGAATTTCAAACTAGTCTCTGATTTTCAGCCTACTGGCGATCAGCCCGAAGCCATTAAGCAGTTGGTAGACGGCTTGAAGCGCGGCGATCATGCCCAAACTCTGCTCGGTGTGACGGGCTCGGGCAAGACGTTCACCATCGCCAATGTGTTGGCTCAGGTGAATCGTCCCGCCTTGGTACTGAGCCATAACAAGACTTTGGCAGCGCAGCTTTACGGCGAGTTCAAGCAGTTCTTCCCTGAGAACGCGGTGAATTATTTCGTTTCCTATTACGACTATTACCAGCCCGAGGCGTTCATTCCCGCCACCAATACCTATATTGAAAAGGACTTGGCCATCAACATGGACATCGATAAGATGCGCCTGGCCACGACTTCGGCCTTGCTTTCGGGTCGGCGTGACATCATCGTGGTTTCTTCCGTGTCATGTCTCTATGGTATTGGCAATCCGGATGACTTCGGCAAGAACATCATCTATCTGGAGTGTGGGATGAAGATCAGTCGTGATGAGGTGGCCAAAGCATTGGTAGGGGCGTTGTATGTCCGCAACGAGATTGAGTTCACTCAAGGCAAGTTCCGAGTGAAAGGGGAGACCATGGATGTGTTTCCAGCCTATGCCGATTATGCCTATCGCATTGTGTTTTGGGACGATGAAATCGACAGTCTGGAGATGCTCAACCCCGTGACAGGGAGAAAGATGGAAGAACTCTCGGAGTTGACCGTCTTCCCGGCGAACATTTTTGTGACTTCGCAAGCCAAGTTGAACTCAGCAGTGGTGGAGATCCAAGACGATATGTTTAGGCAAGCCGAGTATTTTCGAGAGATAGGCAAGAATTTGGAAGCCAAACGCTTGGAAGACCGTGTGAACTACGATATTGAGATGATGAAGGAACTGGGTTATTGCTCAGGTATCGAAAACTACTCTCGTTATTTTGACGGACGCAGTCCAGGGACAAGACCGTTCTGCCTGCTTGATTATTTCCCAGATGATTTTGTTACCATCATAGATGAGAGCCATGTCACCATCCCACAAATCCGAGGCATGCATGGCGGCGACCGTTCGCGCAAGCAGACCTTGGTGGAATATGGCTTCCGTTTGCCGTCGGCATTGGATAATAGACCTTTGCAGTTTGATGAGTTTGAGGCGCTTACAGGGCAGACTATCTATGTCAGTGCTACACCCGCTGACTTTGAGTTGCAGCAAAGCGATGGAGTATATGTGGAGCAGCTAATTCGTCCCACAGGCTTGCTCGATCCTGTGATTGAAGTGCGCCCCAGTTTGAATCAAGTCGATGACCTCATTGACGAGATCCACAAAGTGACGGAGAAGAACCAGCGTGTGTTGGTCACCACCTTGACAAAACGCATGGCCGAGGAATTGAATACCTATCTCAACGGCTTGAAAATCAAGACAAGGTACATTCACTCCGATGTGGACACCATGGAGCGTGTGGAGATCCTACAAGGCCTGCGTATGGGCGATTTCGATGTATTGGTTGGTGTCAACTTGTTGCGTGAGGGTTTGGATTTGCCTGAGGTGAGTCTGGTGGCTATCCTTGATGCCGACAAGGAAGGCTTTCTTCGTTCGGAGCGTTCCTTGGTGCAGACCGCAGGTCGTGCTGCCCGTAACGCCGAGAGCAAGGTCATCATGTATGCCGACACCATCACCGACTCGATGCGCAAGACCATTGATGAAACCGCTCGCCGTCGTGCCAAGCAGATAGCCTACAACGAAGCTCACGGCATTGTGCCAAAGACCATTGTCAAGGCTATTGACAACTCGTTAGGTACCTTGAAAGGCCAGCCCGCACCTGTGTCCTATTCGCAATTGGGTGATGCAACGATGGCCGCTGAAAGTCGAGCCGAATATAGGTCGAAGGAACAGATACAGAAAGCCATCCAGCAAGCCAAGAAGAATATGGAGAAGGCTGTAAAGGAAATGGATTTCTTGGCTGCTGCGAAGTACCGTGATGAGATGTTCCAGTTGCAGATTGAGATTGAGAAAATGCAATAATTATGTCCACCCAAACCCGAGCCATATTGCAACAGTATTGGGGCTATCCCAGTTTCCGTCCCCTTCAAGAAGACATTGTCGACTCTGTTATGATGGGAAAGGACACACTTGCACTATTGCCCACGGGTGGCGGCAAGAGCATCTGCTTTCAGGTGCCAGCCATGGCGATGGAGGGCCTGTGTCTCGTCATCACGCCGCTTATCGCGCTGATGAAGGACCAGGTGGCACGCCTTGTGGACAAAGGCATTCCCGCTGCAGCAATCTATTCCGGCATGCACCCCGATGAACTGGAACTGGCCTACAACCAGTCGGCCTTCGGAAGGTTGAAGTTCTTGTATGTCTCCCCGGAGCGCTTGCAGACCAAAGCCTTCATTGAGGCCTTAATACGGATGAGGGTCTGCCTTTTGGCCGTCGACGAGTCGCACTGCATCTCGCAGTGGGGCTACGACTTTCGCCCGCCATACTTGAAGATTGCCGACATTCGACCCTATATGCCAAAGACGCCCGTTCTGGCTTTGACGGCCACGGCGACGGCCAGGGTGGTGGATGACATCCAATTCCGTCTTGGCTTCAAGGAGAAAAATGTCTTTCAAAGCAGTTTCGAGCGCAAGAATGTGACCTACAATGTATATCATGAGGCCGACAAATACGGTGTGTTGCGCCGTAAGTTGGAAGCTATGAAGGAAGGCAGCGCTATCGTGTATGTGCGCAATCGCAAGCGCACACAGGTCATCTCGGATTGGCTTAACTCAGTGGGCATTTCTGCCACCTTTTATCATGCTGGATTGGATGCCAAGACTCGCGACGAGCGCCAGGACCTTTGGATGAAGGGCAAAGTAAGAGTCATTGCAGCCACTAATGCTTTCGGTATGGGCATCGACAAGCCCGATGTGCGCCTTGTTATCCACATGGATTTGCCCGATAGTATTGAGGCATACTTCCAAGAAGCAGGTCGCGCAGGCCGTGACCTCAAGCCTTCCGAGGCTTTCCTGCTTGTCTCGCCTTCCGACGTTACCAAGTTGCAGGAGAACCTAACGCAATCGTTCCCTGAATTGGAGCGTATTAAGTTGATTTATAATGCTCTGGGGAGCTATCTCAATATTCCTGTCGGGGCTGGAAAGAACATATCTTATCCTTTTGTCATCAATGATTTTGCCAATCGTTATGGTTTTTCTGTAGTCGAGGCGTTCCATACCATGAAAATCCTTGAAAAGGAAGGCTTTTTGATGCTTTCCGACAGCTTTGATGAGCCTTCTAAGGTGATGATCAAGGCCTCGCGTGATGACATTTATGGCTTTCAAGTCAACAATCCGCAATACAGCGAATTGATTAAGTGTATGTTGCGTAGCTTGCCAGGTGTGTTCACGGACTTCGTGAAGATTAACGAGGAGGTTTTGGCAAAAAAGTCTGGACTTACCTCGGATAAAGTCGTTGAGCGACTGAAAAAGCTAGATTCCTATCATTTCCTTTCATATGTACCGCGCAACGACAAGCCCCAAGTACTGTTCTTAACGGGGTTTGTTGACACCAAGTATTTTGGATTGTCCAAAGAGAATTATCACGACCGCAAAAAAGATGCTGAGGAACGTGTGAAATCGGTCGTTGACTTTGTCAATAACAATGAGGAGTGCCGTAGTGTGCAGCTTTTACGTTATTTCAATGAGAAGACAAAGAAAACATGTGGTCGCTGTGATGTCTGCTTAAAGCATGGCAAAAGCCGAGTCCCATACGGCTCTATAGAGGAGAAGCTGGAAACAGTGTTGCATGAAACAGCTCTTCCGGTACATGATGTGATGTCACAGTGCAGTGAGTTTGATGAGAACAAGGTGCTGGACGCCATCCGTTTCTTGATTGATAACGATGTGATTCAGATGGGGAAAGACGGAACGTTGTCATGTTCATATAACAAAAAAAGCCATCAATGTTGACGGCTTTTTTTGCTTTCGAATAATATTCTTATTTCAGAATGTTTGCTGCGGGTTTGAATTTCACGACCTTCTTTGCTGCGATCTTGATGGTCTTGCCCGTTCTAGGATTGCGGCCTTGTCTGGCAGGGCGCTTGGTCACACCCATGGTGCCGAAACCGACGAGGGCGATTTTTCCGTCCTTCTTCAGTTCTTGTTTTGTTACTTCAACGATGGCATCAATAGCCTTTCTTGCGTCTACCTTAGTCATGCCAGCTTTTTCGGCAACGGCATTGATCAATTCTACTTTATTCATATTAGTTAATAATTAGTGGTTAAACTTTTACCCGACAAAAATAATGTATTTTTGAATAATGCAAGCGTTTTTGACAAAAAAAGAACATTTTTTATCAAAAAAAGCGAAAAAAATGTCCAAATCGCGGTATTTTGCTCATTCAAAAGATGTTTTCCATGCTCCATATAACTGTGTTCCCCTCAAAAAATCGTCAATTGGCATGGCCTTTTTCCCTGATTGTTGAACGTTTTTTAGATGGATGAAGCCATCGATGAGGGCAATTTTGAGCATTTTTTTATTGTCGGTAACCACACTGCCCACGATTAAATTAGGCTGACAAATTTCAATTGTTGAGCTGAAGATTTTTAAGTCGATAATTTCTCCAGTCTCTGATTGTAGACGTGTGTGTGCGGCAGGGTAGGGCGACAAACCACGAATGTGGTTGTAGACAGTCTGGCAGTCTTGGTTCCAGTCTACATTGCAGAATTCCTTTGTAATTTTAGGAGCGGGTTTTAGAGGTTGGTTTTCTGCAAGTTCTTCTTGCGCTAGTGCGTTGACAGTTCCGCCTTCAATTTTCTTGATGGTATCAATGACTACCTTGTTGCCTAAATGCATCAATTCGTCATGTAGCTCTCCAGCCGTTTCATCGGGGCGGATGGCAACTTTCTTACGCATGATGACAGCACCTTTGTCGATTTCCTCGTTAAGGAAGAAAGTGGTCAGTCCCGTCTCGGTCTCTCCGTTAAAGATAGCAAAGTTGATGGGAGCTGCGCCACGGTATTGTGGAAGGAGTGAGGCGTGGAGGTTGAAGGTGCCGAGTTCGGGCATCTGCCATACCACAGCAGGCAACATCCTGAAGGCCACCACGATAAAAAGGTTAGCTTTGTAGGATGCCAATTGCTCTAAAAAATTTGGGTCTTTCAGCTTTTCAGGTTGGAGCAATGGTAGGTTGTGTTGCAAAGCGGTCTTCTTTACCTCGGAGTACTGAATCTTTCGGCCGCGTCCGGCAGGCTTGTCTGGCATGGTAACGACCACAGCCACTTCGTAGCTTGACGCAATGATGGCTTCCAGTTGCGAAGCGGCAAATTCGGGTGTGCCAAAATAGGCGATTCTGATTTTTTTCTCCATAAACTTTCAAAAAAATGCCTGACCTTTTAAGGCCAGGCATTACAATTATATTAACCCTTAAATTATTTCATCTTTTGTTCGAGATAGGCTATGGTCTTTGTGATCTCAAAGGCCTCACTGCTGTTCGGATATTCTTTCTTCAAGGTTTTGTATGTTTCCAAAGCCTTGGCGTAGTTGCCCATAATTTCATAGGTCATGCCCAATTTGACGAGGTGCATCGGTGATGAGAAATCATTGGCGTTCTTGTTTGCAGCCTTTTCATAGTAGTTAACAGCGTTTTGCTGATCACCAAGCTCGAGATAACAGTCGGCAATGAGACCTAATGCCAAAGGAGCCAGTACCTTATCGTCGTTGGTGTATTTTTTTAGGTATTCAATGGCGTTGTTGTAGTCACCTTGCTTCAAATAGCAAAGACCGGCATAATAGGCAGCGAGTTTACCAGCTTTGGTGGAACCGTAGTCGTTAACAATGCTGAGGAATCCGATCTTTTCGCCGTCGCCGTTCAGAGCAGTGGCGTAATCTTCATTTTGCATATAATATGAAGCGAAATCAACAGCTTGGGTGGCCTTTTCTTCGAAACTGATTTCACTTGGGAAACTCAAGTTCTTAGCGGTTTCATTCTTTTTTGTCCTATATCTGCTGATGCCGTAAATGGCGAATGCGACGACCAATAGGGCAATGAGAATGATCCAAAGGGTTTTCTGGTTGTTTTCAATCCAAAGTTCAGTTTTGCTTAAGGCTTCTTCAACGTTTTCGAGCCTTTCATCTCCTTGTTTTGTGTTCTGTTTTGCCATATCAATTCAAAATTTGCGTGCAAAAGTACGCTTTTTCGGCATACCCTCATCCATTTTTTTGTAATTTTTTCTTTTTTCGTATTTTTGCACACCATAATAATAAAGCAAAGCTCATGAAGAGGTCCATCGTATATGACGGAAGAGAGACGCAGAATCTTGAATTGCAGCAGAATGCCGCCCGCGATGCGGCCATGCTTGAGTTTCTGACACGGTTCATCACCGACGAACGCAAGCAACGTTTCGAGGATGTGCTTGATTTTCGTACACGTCATATCACTGTTGTTTTGGAGGATATCTTCCAGCCACACAATGCCAGTGCAGTGCTACGTACCTGCGACCTCCGTGGCATTCAGGATGTGCATATTGTAGAAAACAACAATCATTATGATGTGAACCCTGATGTGGTGCTGGGCAGCACTAAGTGGCTTAACATGTATTATTATGAAAGTCAAGAGTTCAATACTCCTGTGGCATTTGAGCGGTTGCACGAGAAGGGATACAAGATTGTGGCCACTTGTCCGCATCGCGATGACTTCACGCCCGACACCTTGCCTTTAGACCAGCCCATCGCCTTGGTTTTCGGCACGGAGAAACTAGGTCTCTCGGACTATGCCGTTGAGCATGCTGACATGCACGTCCGCATTCCGATGTATGGCTTCACGGAAAGTTACAACATCAGTGTGTCAGCGGCTTTATTACTTTATTCATTGACCAACCGTCTTCATGCCGCCACTGACATTGATTGGCACCTCACTGAAGAGGAACGCAATGCCGTGCGTCTTGTGTGGACGCGTCGCTCACTGAACCGCATCCGCCAATATGACAGGAAATTCTTGGAGTTGCATCCTGAGTTCAAGCAATAAAAAGAGGGTGACCAAAAAGGTCTGGGACCCTGTCTGAGAATCGAATATTTGACAACAGGCTCGTATCCCCCTCCGAATAAAAAGAAGAGGATGACCACTTTTTGGTCATCCTCTTTCTATTATCATCCAGATTTTCTTATTCTACAACGAATTTGCCTACGATGGTCGTGCTTTCATTGCTCACGCGGATGAAATACACACCGCTCTGGAGATCGCTGACATTGATGTGCATCTCATTCAGCCCGTTGACCACATAGTGCTTCATAGTCCTGCCATTCATATCGAGGACCATCACCTCGGTGCGACCTTGCAGGTCAGCATTGAGGTTGAGTACATTGTGGGTTGGAATGGGGTAGAGATTGAAGAGGGCTTGTCCGTTCTCGGCCACATTTTCGCTACCTGGGCGGAAGGTCAAGGTCACCGAAGGCACAGACTCTTGTCCCGCCTGGTCGACGGTGGTGACGTAGATGCTTACTTCCTCCTCGTCGTCAACCTCAAAGATCCATTGGGTGCCAAAGACCTCA
>JAEEGK010022545.1_pt1 | contig 13218 bp, 4 predicted proteins | sample 8958771 | NCBI WGS metagenome assembly JAEEGK01 (sample SAMN16246547, study PRJNA631951) | gut metagenome | biome: gut microbiome; feature: rumen; material: SC-attached | host: Bos | place: Iran: Karaj | collected 2018-10 | reverse complement strand
TTAATTATTTTAAACCTTTATTTTCTATTGTTTTTTATTGCCTTTTTTGATAATTATTTAAGTCTTCAAAAATTACTATTATATTTTTTTATTATTCCCCATATAATTATTTTAAAAATCATGTTCTAGACAACATTTTTTTAGCATATGATTTACCTGTTTTTTAACACTTTATTATTTGACAATGTTGTATTTTATTTTTTACAAAAGTCCTTTAATCTTTTTGAATTTCAATCATTATATTTTTTGTTGTTTAGTCTTTTATATTATTTTTATTAGAACTAAATTAAATTTGTTTTTCTCTGAGAAGAAGATTTTCTTTATTTATTTGGAATATCATCTTTATTTATTTTATATGTTTTAGAAAAAGATGCTTATAATTCAATTCCAATGGTCATTTTTATTTTTAATTAACAACCAAGATTATTATTGAAAATTGAATTAAATTAAAAATATTTTATTAACTTTTATCTTTTGTTTGAAAATGGGTCAAATTAAATCAAACTCAAATATAAAAACATCATTTAAAAAAGATTTTAAATTTCATTTCAAATTGATAAATTCATTTCAATTACATAATGATTGGGTAAAATCAGTATCAATTTTTCCATCAGGAAAATTAATTTCTGTCTCTAGTGATAAAACTATTAAAATATTTGATCTTTCTTTTAAAATAATTCAAACAATTGAAAAAGCACATGATAAAAATATAATTAATGTAAATATAAAAGATGAAAATAATTTTATTTCATGTTCTTATAATGATATAAAAACATGGATTAAAAAAAACAATAAATATACTTTAAATCAATATATTGAAAATGCTCATGATAAATGGATAAATAAAGTTATATATTGTTCAAATGGAAACATAATTTCATGTTCAAGAGATAAAACAGTAAAAATTTGGGAAATAAATAATAATAAATTTCAATTGATTACTATTTTAGAACATTTTAATTATGTAATGTCAATTTTATTATTAGAAAATAGAAATTTGTTAATCACATCTGGTTTTGAAGGAACAAAGTTCTATAAAATTTATCAAAATGGAATGAATGTTTTTTTTGATTTTCATTTTAATAATGTTATATGTAGTTGTTGGAATGCTTTAGATATAATTGATGAAGATAGAATTATTATTGGAGGAACTGATTCATTTAATGTTATTTCAATCACTGAAAGAAAATTATTGAAAAAAATAAAAAGTTCTTTTAGATTAAATGGAATAAAAATTTTTGAGAATCAAAAAATATTCTTCATAGGAGGATGGAGTAGAAATTTATTAATATTTAGAAGTGATGATTATAAATGTATAGAAATTGTAAATAATGCTCATGATAACTTTATTAATGGATTTGTTAATTTAAAAAATAATTTAATTTGTTCTTTTTCTGCAGATAAAACTATAAAAATATGGCAAGTTTATTAAATATTCAAATTTAAGATATAATGAATCGAATATAAAATGAAAATATTTTATATTTTTCATTATAAGAAATACTCAAACAATAAGTAAATTTCCAATTTTTACATCTTGATAAAAAACACAAGAAAATTTATTAAATCAATTATCATCTTTTTTTTAGGACAATCAAAAAAAATATCATATAATATTTTGAAAGAATCCATTGTGTTAAATATAAATTTTTTCTTTTTTTAATGACTTTATGGACTCTTTTTTTATCTCAAAAAAATTTATTGACGAACTTATCTTAATCAAGATTATTATTTAATATTTCTTAAAAATATTAAAATACTCAATCTCTTTGTATTATTTTAAAAAAATTATTTGTTAAAAAATTGAATTATAATTTATTATATTATTATATATACCAAATAACTAACTATTTTAATTTATATTTTAATGACTATTAATTTTAATAATTTTTCACATTATTTTTATTGTATTAATTTGAACTATCATTCTACTTTTACTAGATTAATATTTTTAGTAAATTTAAAAATTGTATTTAATTTTTTTGAGATTACTTTTTGTGAAAAAAGTTTGATAAATTGATTTTTTATTTTGAATATTTTTTATTCTGTTTATCCTTTTAGAAATAAATATTCTGAAGTATCTTCTCAATATTATAAGAAACAATAAAAATTTTATTTTGATATTACTCAAATAAATTATCAAAATATTAAATATTTGTATAAAAATGAATTTTAACAAAAAAAACATTAATTTAATTATACATAATATTTTTATTTATTATCAATATTTCTTTTAAAGAAGTTAGCAAACCTTGTATTATTTTGAACTTTAGCTTTTTCCATTAAATCATCATATTTCATACTGACATTATCTAATTGTTTTCTATTTAATTGCTTTCTCAAAGGTTTATCACATTCTTTATTATATGTTTCAAAAGATTGTAATAATTCAAATGGTAATTTAGAATTTTTAACAAATTCCTTCAAAATTTCAGCATATTTTTTTTTTGCATATGAATTATTATGAGGATTATTTGCTTTTAAAAATAATGCTAAATATTTAAGAGAAGTTTCCCTAACATTTAAATAAGGATATTTAATCCTATTATTACTTAATTCAAGCATTCCTTTAGTAATCAAAGAACCAAAAGTAAATTCTAAATAATTAATAGTATTGTTAAATGATATTTGCTTTTCTGCAAATTCATTACTTTCTTCATTAACTTTTCTAACAGGTAATTCTAAATTAATATATTTATTAGGATTAATTATAAATTTAAGTAATTTTACCATTGATAAAAATTTATAATATTTCCCACCATATTTAACAGAATAAGCTAAATGACCTATTTTAGATAAATGCTCTTCAACAATTGTCACTGGACAACAATCTTGATATTCAAATCTAACATTTAATCCTAATTTAATATTTTCTTCAGCATTTTCATCTTCCATACTTTCTTCTTCACTATCATTTTCACTGTTTTCTTCTTTTTTTTCGAAAATTTCATCTTGATATAATATTTCAGCAATTCTTTCAGAAGATAAAACTTTTGGAGGATGAACATCAGTTTCAACTTCAATTAAATAATTTTTAAAATCTTCTGCATTATTTACAAATTGTTCAACTTCATCTTGATCTGAAAGCAAATGAAATTCTGTAATAAATTCTGAATTTTCTTCTTCTTCTTCTTCATCTTTTTCTTTAGGTGAATTTATATCTGATGTATTTTCTCTATTTGATTCTGATGTTATTTGCAATTTCATTTCTTCTTCTTCTCCTTCTTTTTTATCTTCTTCTTCTTTTTTTCCTTCTTTTATATCTTCTTCTTCTTCTCCTTCTTTTTTATCTTCTTCTTCTTCTCCTTCTTTTTTATCTTCTTCTCCTTCTTTTTGTTCTTCTTCTTCTTTTTTTCCTTCTCTTTTCTCTTCTTCTTTTTCTTTTTGGTGATGAACAAAACTACTTTCATTTGATTGATTTCCACTTTCAATTTGATGGTCATGTGCACTTTTATTTTTTGTTTCTAATATTTCTTCTTTTCTTGGAGTATATACAATAAAATTGTTGTATGAATCATTTAAATGATTGTTATATCTGAATATATGATTTGTTTTTAAAGATATTGGAGAATAAAGTAATAAATTAGTTCTTTGATGATTATAATATAAAATACTTTCTATTAACTTTCTAGGAGTAAATCCAGTTAATTCACATGGTTTTTCTAAACTTAAATTTCTTGCAAATTTCATTTCATATTTCATTCTATTTTCTAATAAATTAGAAATTTGATCTTTAAGAAACCATTTGCTTTTAGTAGTATCAAAATACCTGATATCACACTTTTTATCTCTATAAACATTTAATATATCTTCTAAATGACCATTGGCTAAATTAAATCTTTCATTTACAACTTCAGGAATTCCTTTAAACATTTGTTGTTTTAAACATCTTTGTATATTAATTTTATAATCACATTCAGCCACAAAAATAAAATCAGGTTTTAAAATATCAGTTAACATATTTGCTTGCCAAAGTGAAAAAGGAAATCCATCAATAACAACATTATCATTAATCATATCTTCCATCGTTATTCTTCTTTGAATAATTTGAATAATTAAATCATCATGCATAGGTTGACCAGTATAAAGTGTTTCAACTAGATTATTTTTCAAATGACAATCATGTAACATTTCAATACATTCTAAAGTAGCTTTTCTAACAGTAACTCTTTTATATCCCATATATTCTTCCATCATTTTAGATAAAGTAGATTTTCCAGAACAACAATTTCCAATAACAAAAATTATAGTTCTTCCTTTCATAGGATATGAATCTTTAGGACATTCTAATCCAGTTCTATAATCTAATGGGTTTTCACAAAAATATTTTTTTTCTTCAGGAGCATTGAATACATATACTCTATCTCTATATACTAAAGGATAATCTGTTCTAATACATAATTTACTTGGTTCTACTGGTGATAAGAGGGAATATACACTTTGTTGATATACTTCTGAATTATTTAAAAGGTCTCTTACTTTTCTTAATGAAAGTGGTTGTTCAAATTTTTTATCATTTACTAATTGTTTTTCTATTAAATTTTTACGATTTGTTATGTATGGTTCTAATTCTAAAAGAAGGTTTTTATATACATTTTCTTTTGATGTATCATTATTTATTTCAATAACTGGAATTCCTTTTTCTTTTAATGAATCGATTAAAGCTTGAATATTATTAACATTATTTTCAAATCTTTGACTTAATTTATCTTTTTCTTGTTGAATTAACGCATCTTTTTCAATTAAATCAGGATCAGGACTTTTCCAAATATCCTCCATTTCCTCAGGAGTTAATTCAATTTGAATTTCATCTAAAGTAGGCATTTTTTTCTTTTCCGGTTTATTTTCATCATCTTTATTCTCTTCTTCACCTTCTTCATTTTTTGCTTCTTCAGCTCCTGCATTTTCAGCTTCTGCATCAAATTCAGCTTTTAATTCATCATATTTTTCTTGTTTTTTTTGTTTGATTAATTCTTCTTCTTTCTGTTTTCTTTTATCATTACTTTCCTTTAACATTTTCTCATACATTGCATCTATTTCATCCATATGGAAATGACGCTCCATAATTGATTTCATATTTACTTTGAAAAATACCATAACATTAGGAACTCTTCTTGATTCATATAATAAATCTATAAATGGTGTTTGAACTTTTTCTTCCATATTAAACCAACCTGCATCATATATTGTTGGAGTTAATGGATTAAATAAACTTTTAAATATTTCTTTATCATTTTCAACAGCATTATAATCATCTCCTTCTTCATCTAAAGCTGCATCTTCTTTAATAGCATCATCTATGTTTATTAATGGTTCTCCTTCAGCATCTGGATTTTCTTTTTTAGCTTCTGCATTTTTTTCTTCTATTTCAGCATTTTGTTTTTCAAGTTCTTCTCTTTTTTTCTGTACTCTAATTCCTTTTCTTTGTAATCTTTGCTCTTCCCATATTTTCATAAATTCCTTTTGAATTTCTCTTTTAGTAAATTTAAATTGTCTACATAAACAATCACTGTAAAAAGTAGTTCCAGCTCCTTGATAACCAGTAATCATAATATGAGGTGGAGGAACATCAATAGGTAATAAGGAACCATTTGCTCCAATATATAATGCAGGATTAGCTCTAAATTTTTCCATTTCTTTCTCTCCTGATATTCTATATATTCTTTGATTAATTTGTAATTCATTTGCTTCTGGAGCATAAAATAACCAATTATCTTCTTTATATATAACTGGACAAAATAATCCAAATGGTCCTCTACTTAAAGGATATTTTTCTTCTCCTACATCTCCTGGTAATACTACTTTTTCCTCAGAATCTATTTTAATATTAAATGGATTTAAAGCATTTTCTAATTTTAATTGAAGTTGATCTAAGGGTTCTGCATATCCTACTTCAATAACACATTCCTCATTATTTACATTATATTTTTCTTTTAATATATTTATTACTTCTTCATATTTTGCTTGTTCTGCTTTTATTTTCTCAATTTCAGCTCCTTGTTTTTCTTCATCTAAATTAGCGAAATTTGGATTTCTTCTTAAAATCAATTCTTTTATTCCTTCATCTGTTTCATCTTTAATATAAATAACTCTATCCATTTTAATATTAAATTCACCTAATTTTGTTACTTCATCTTCACTGAATGGATGGTTTAATAAAATTATTCCATTGACTCTTGGGTGATTTCCCTTTTCATCAAAAGCAAGGAAGAAATTATCAGATCTTAAATCTTCAATAACATAATCTTCTTCAGGTGGAAATGGATTTCTTTTCTCTTTTTCTTCAAGTTCTTTTTCTTTTAATTCTTTTTCTTTATCTTTCTCAGCTAAACGATCAAGATATTCTTGGGCTCTTTTATCTTTGTCAACTTCATAAAGTGATCTAGCACATTCAGTCATTTCTTTAAATAATTCTTCTTCTAAAATAGCTTCATCTTCTAATCTTTTTTTCTCAGCTTCTTCTTCTTGAATCCTAATTTCTTCATCTTTTTTATTTTGTTCAATTCTATCTGCTGCTTCTTGCATTCTATTAAATAAATGTACTAATTTATCAGAATGATATTTTACCCAAGCAAAAAATTGTTCTTTTGTTCTTTTTTTATCAAGAGGAATACCAAGATAATCACACATAAATACTATTTTAGAAACGAAATTATCAGGTTTTCTATCAGCTGGTTTTTTAGTTGAATTTGCTAAAACTTCTTTAAATTCAGAAGCACTAAAATGAACTTTTCTAGTGTAGACACTATTTATTTCAGGTTCTTCCCAATTTTTTTGATATTCTTTAACTTGATCAAATATTTCCTCCATATTAATAATTTTCCAATTATAAATTTGACTAAGCATATTTGAAATAGTTGTTTTCCCACTTTGAGGTGGACCAATAATAGAAATTCTATAATTTTGAGGAACTTGTGGTGGTTCGCAAATATATTTTTTAGGATTTTCTAAAAATTTTTTTCTATTATCATCACTTACAAATAAGAAAACTCTCCCAAAATAAGTAGCAGGAAATTCAGTACTTCCAGTTAAAATTAAATATTCATCTTTTAAAGCAACAGGATCAATTTGTTTCCAAGCAGACCACCTTCTAAAAGGTAAAACACCTTCTCTTCCATCCATTAATAATCCTTTAAAATCTCCTCCTTCTAAAGCCTTTGCTATTGGTCTTAATGGATGAGTGAAATCTAATTGTGCACTAATTAATTTTGCTATTTCATCAAAATCTAATCCTGTTGTATCTATTTTTATATAATAATTTGTTTTTAATGTTTGTACATATTCCATTGCAGCAGGATATTGAACATTTTCATAATATTTTAATTGTTCTTCAAATATTTTCTCATTATCTGTTATTTCTACTAAATCTTCTTTTTTTGGAATTTTTTCCATTTCTTCATCAGTTAATTCAGGCTCTGGTTCTGGTTCTGGAATAATTGGTTTATTTTCTTCATCATATTCTATTTCATCTTCTAAAATTTCTTTTTTTGGTATTTTTGGTTTTTTCATCAATTCAATATCTCTATCACTTATAATTTTCAAAGTTTTCATATTCATTTTCATTTTATTATTTCTTTCCCTTAATTCTTCTTTATCCATACTTAAATCAACAACATAATCAACAACAACATTTCCATAATAACCATTTAATATTTTTTCAACAAAACTTTGAGTATCATTATTAGGATCATCAGTTTTTTCAAAAATATTAGAATTCATATCAATAACAATTCCTCTGCTCTTAGCGAAATCACTATGTAAAATATACATTAACATTCTTTGCATATTTAATTCAGAAATTCCATTTCCATTAATTATATCATTATAAACAGCTAATTCAACTTCATTTAAAACTGAATCAACTCCTGGTTTTTCTCTTTTTTTCGGTGGAGGATCCCAAGAAGCTAAATAAGGATTTTCATCTTTTTTTTTAGTTTTAGGTTTTTTTTTCTCTTTTTTTTCTTCTTCATCTTTTTTCTCTTCATCACCTTCTTCTCCTTCTTCACCTTCTTTATTTTCTTCTGGTGGATTTTCTTCTTCCCAAGTTAACATTTTTTCCTCGTATTCTGCAACTTTTTGGAAAATTTTATCAAAAAATTTTTGAGGTTCTAATATTTCCATTTCTAAATCTTTTGCTAATTTCATTGAAACTTGAGTTTTACCTATTCTAGGTGGACCTATTACTAATATTACAGGAGATTTTTTATTTGCTTCATCATATAAGTCATTGTCACTATCCCAATTATCGAATTTTATTCCGTTTTTACTTTTGAATTTATCAAAATATTTTAAATCTTCTTTTCCTTCATTCACTAAACGCTTTTTAGTTTCAGAAATTTCATCTTTAATCACTTCAATGTTACTTTCAAAAAGAGAGTAAGATAAATTTAAATTTAATAGTTTAATGTGAATTAAGGTAAATTTGGTTTCATATATTTTTTGGAATTTACTTTCTATTGTTTCTGTCCAAAGTTCACTTTCTGTTCCTATTTTTTTTAATTTTTCATCAAAAATATTTCCAAAGGCTTTTCTGTAGGTTGGATTAATAATTAAATTATTTAAATTTGCTTTTATTGTACTTTCATCTGGTAATTTAATTTCATACATGTCAATATATCTATCAAATACAATATTTATTCTTAAATTATTTATTATATTTAATTCTTCATCAGCAAAATCATTTCCTAATGAAAGACTAGGATTAATCATAAATATATCTCTTAATAAAATAAATGAAGAATTTTCTTTAAGAAATGTTATTAAATTTTCCTTGTCCATTAATTTTAAATAAATTTTTTGTTGTTCATAAGGTTGATAATCAGTGATAAAGAAATATGAATCATATTGATTTTCTTCAATAGTTTCAATGCCTTCAAGTATTGTAGGATCATTAATAAATTTATTAATAACAAATTGAGTAGGATAACCAAAAATAACTAATTCATTATCATCTAATAATTCATAAATAATTCTAGTATTTTTTTCTTTTTTATCAATTTCTTCTTGATCAAAATAAAAAATTTCTTCATTATAAAGAAGAAAATCTTTTCCAGAATCATATAAATTTTTATTATCTTTTTTTATTCTTGGTCTAGCTTTTATAGAATTACCTTCTGAACCAGTATTATTTCTATTAGCTTCATTATTATTTTCATTATTTTCATTTCCATTTTTTTGTTGTTCATATTCTTCATAAGTTTCATATAATTTAATATGTAATTGCTCTTCATTTTGAAATTCTTCCCATGTTGAATTATCATATTTTTCTTTTGTTATTTGATTGTATAAAGTTACTTTAATTGAAGGATTAAAATATCTTTCCCTTCCTTCTGGATAAATTTTCTTTATTTTTGTAATACGAGAATAAATCATTAAAAGAAAATCTTCATATTCATCTTTATTTACGTGAACACACCATCGATGAGCAAAAGCAAATATTGCTTTATTAAAACTTTTTTCTTCTAAAGTTTGTTTTCCTTTTGAAAATTGAACATAAAATCCTTCTATAAAATTATCTATTTCATCATAATTAAATATTGGGATAATAACTTTATAAATTTTCCTAAATAAAACAATAAAAGAATTTCTTGAAATTTCACCTTCTATTGTATGAGGACATAATCCCCAAAATTTTTTATATATTTCTAATAGATTATGTAAATTTCTTAAAATATTTTTTTTATTTTTATAAAGTAATTTAACATTTTCAAAAGTTACTTGTTTGGATCTTGAATAATCATGACCTGAACTATCTGATTTACTTCCTCCTATATCATTACTTTCACTGCTAACAATATTTTCATTTTCATTATCTTTTTGAGATTTTTCTTCTTCTTCTTCTTTATTTTCATTTGATTCATTTTCTTTATTATCATCTTCATCTGAATCAAGATTTCTAATTTTATCTCTATCTTGAATTTCAGTTATTTCAATTTCAGGTTGATTTATTTTAGGTTCTAATTTTTTTTCTTCTTCATCTTCATCTTCATCTTCTTTTCTTTCATTATTATTTTCTACTGTATTTTCATCTTCTTTTCTCTCATTATTATTTTCTTCTGTCATTTCTATTACAGGCGCTTGTATTTTTGGAGTCAGAGGTTTACTCTCATTTTCATCTTCTTCTTCTTGATTTTTCTTTGTTTCATCTTCTTCATTATCTGCCATTTTAGTAAGTTATATTAAATTAAATTATTTTTTTTGTTTGTTTAAAAATTTTTTTATTTGTTTACATCAATTATTGTATTTTTGGTAAAAGAATTTTTATTTTTTTTTTCTAGAATGAAAATAAATTAAGAATTTCTTTTCTAAAACATTAAAATTCATTTTTTTTAAATACATATCTTTCATTAATAATCAGAAAAATCATATTTAATTTTTTTGGATAAACATTTAATATCTTTTAAAAATATCAAAAGTTAAAAAAAACAAGAAAAAATAAAAATTTAAAAGCAATAAAATAAATAATTGAAAAAAAATAAAAAAATTTAGATATTATCATCCTCTCCACAAAAATTCGAAAAAAAACATAAAAAAACATTAAAAAAGATGTTCGAAAAGAACGAATACGACAGAAACGTAAACACCTTCTCAAACCAAGGTCGACTTTACCAAGTAGAATATGCAATGAAAGCAGTAGAGCAAGGATGTACTACATTAGGAATCCAAACAAAAGATGGAGTAATATTAGCAGCAGAAAAGAAAATAGCATCAAAATTACAAATTCCATCTAGTATTGAGAATATAATGAAAATAGACGACAATGTTATCTGTACTTATTCTGGTCTACGTTCAGATGCGAGAGCTTTGATTGAGACAGCAAGAGTAGAGGCAGCTAACCATTGGTTCACATTCAATGAGCATATGCCAGTAGAAGCTATCTCTCTCGCTATATGTGATGTGACTTTATCATTTGCTGAAAAACAAAAAAAAAAAGGGAAGAAAGAAAAAAGAGTTGTGAGTAGACCTTATGGTGTTGCAATGCTTGTTGCTGGTGTAGATAAAGATGGATCTATTAAGTTATTTAAAAATGACCCTAGTGGTAATTATGTTAGATATAAAGCTTGTTGTATTGGACAAGGAGGTGAAAATGGTATTACGACTTTACAAAGTAGTTATAATGAAAATATGGAGTTTGATGATGCTATTTTACTTGCTGGGAAAGTTCTTAAGGAAAATTTGGAACAGAAGATTAATAAGGATAATGTTGAAATTGCTTATGTTAAAAAAGATGATAGGAAAGTTGTTTTTTTAAGTCCTGATGATATTGAAAAGTTAATTCCCAAATTTTAAGGAATAATTGATTTTTTGATAATATAAGGATTTAAAATTTTTGTTTTTTTCTGTTTTTTCGTGGTTTTTTCTGGGTGATAAAGTAATTTCAGAATTTAATTTTTTTTGTTTATTTAAATGTTTTGAATTATTTGATAATTTAATATATAAATTATTTATAAAAGAATAATGGGAAAAAGTGAAAATAAAGATATAATTTTGATGTTATTTTTTTTATTATTATCACAAATTCTTACAATCGAAAATAATAAAAAAAAATTAGGTGGAATAATGCCTGACTTACAAATTAATTTAACTGTTTATGATTATGGGAAAAATAGAACATCATATAAGCTTCATCAAATAAATGATGCAAATATTAATGAAGGAAAATCTTGTAAATTATCTTATTTAAAAGAAAAAAATTTAAGTTTAATTGAAAAATATTCACAATATTATAATAGAAAATGGCTTTTTTTCACTGAAAATCAAGAAATAATTACATTTTTATTAGACGAATATGAAAAAATATTAAAAAAAACTAAGCCTCTATATTTAATGTTAGGAATTATTTTTCCAGAGACAATAGAATATAAACTAAATAAATCTACATCAGTCCCATTATATAAAATAGAAGAACAATATACAAAAGATTTTATTTCTTTTGATATTTTAAATCAAACAATGAATACATATTTCATAATAACTCAATATTCAATAGAATATGAATATCCATATAAATATTTATTTATAACAGCAACATTAACATTTTTTTTTTCACTATTTATTTTAATTTTTTGGAATTATAGATTAAAAAGAAGTAGGGATGTTATAACATTACATAAATTTTTAATGTTTCTTCCATATCTTAATTTAGTTTTATCATTTTTAATACAATTAGAAGCTTATAGTTTAATTGGTCAAAGTCCAAATGATGATTATGATAGTTCAATTTATTTAGAAACTGCATTATTCACTGTAAATGCAATATTTAGAGCTGTTTTATGGATTCTTTTTGTTTTAGTTGCTGCTGGTTGGCAAATTGCAAAGCATTCATTTAGTTCTGAAGAAATAAAACATTTTATTAAAATATTTGTTTTTATTTATTTAATGATGTGTATTGACCAAATTATTGATTCTTTTAATACTGCAAAAACTATATTTAAAGCTAATGAAGTTAAAAATTGTATTTTTTATATTTTTATAATGGTTTATGTGACATATAAAGGGATAAAAACAATAAACTTTTTAAAAAGGAAACTACAATATTCAGCAATGTTTCATACATTACAATATATTCCTGGATTAAAATTAAAAATTAAAATGATGAAAAATCTCATTTCAATAATTTTTATTTTTTCAGGGTTATTTATAATAACTTGTTTAATTCATAAATTTTTCTTTATTATTTATGATACACAAAAATTCGAAATAATACAATATCATTATTTAGATTTAATATTTATGACTTTATTTTTATATATATTTAGACCAATGAGATTACCTGAATTTTTCGACGTAGATTATGGTGAAGATATTAATGAAAATGGAAAAATTTTTAAATGTAAAATCAAGAAATTAGAAGAATTGAATAATTTAAAAATACCTAATCCAAAAATAAAAAGTAATGATGTTAAAGTTTATATGAATGAGAATATTCCTGTTGTTGTAATTAATCCATGTTTTGGAAAGAGAATTAATGGAAACAATATTGATACTATTATTTCAAATGCTTATTTAGGTTATTTTAATGAAAATTAAGTTTAGAATTAATACATATTTTTTATAAATAAAAAATATAATTAATTTTCACCACATTAAATAAAATAATATTAAATTTCATGGGGATTGGGGATTGGGGATTGGGGATTGGGGATTGGGCCCAATCCCCAATCCCCAATCCCCAATCCCCAATCCCCAATAGAAAAAATATTTAAATCTGAAATTTGT
>JAEEGK010022544.1_pt1 | contig 13219 bp, 7 predicted proteins | sample 8958771 | NCBI WGS metagenome assembly JAEEGK01 (sample SAMN16246547, study PRJNA631951) | gut metagenome | biome: gut microbiome; feature: rumen; material: SC-attached | host: Bos | place: Iran: Karaj | collected 2018-10 | reverse complement strand
ATGAGAAATTTATATAAATATTCAATAATATCAGTTAATCTTACAGTTATCTTATTATTACAAAAATTAACATCTTCTTCTTGTGTCATATTACAATGTTTTAATGTCTCATACCATTCAGAAGCTAAATCAAATTGTTTTTCAGTAATTTCTTTTGCATTTTTATTTACATTTTCTAATCTTTCAATTTCATTATATAAAGATTGTTTTCTTCCTCTTAAATTATTAAAACTCTTTGATGAATTTAATGTTTGAAAATTTTCATAATGGAATGTATGAATTGTATTTTGACTTCTATTTATTGAACTTCTATTTAAGGAACTATTCATTGCTTGATATTGATTTAATTGTGATATTATATCTACATTATTTTTTTGTTGTTTAAATATTGATACTTCTTTTTTATATTTATATAAATCTTTTTCTATTTTTGTTATTTCTTTTTCTTTTTTATTTAATGCTAATTTTAATGTTTTAATATGATCTGTCAATTTTTTATTAATATCTTTATATATTTGAAGATTTTCATTTACTTTAATTATTATTTCTGCTGGATTAGTAATATATATTTCATTTAAATTATTTTTATTTTTTGATTTATATAAAGATATTTTTTTGTTAAGATTTTGTATTATATTTTCTTTTTCAATTAATATATTTTCAAACATAAAAATTTTACTATTTGCAATTTCAATATCATTTTTATATGTATTAATTTGAGTTACAGATTTTATTAATTTATTATTTTCTTTTTTTAAATCTGATATTTGCTCTAATAAAATTTGATTTTCTTGTTGAGTTTTCTCAATAAAAAAATCTACTTTTTTTTCCATTTTAGTTTTTTTGAAAAAAGTTTGAATAATTTCTTTATTTATTTGAAGATTTTGAAGAAGATCTTTATTTTCTTTTTTTAAATTTTTAAATTGTTCTTCTAGTTGATGATATGAGTCTGCATATTGATTTAATAATTTTATTGCAGTTTCTGTGTTATGATATTTTTCATTATTTTTAAACATTAGTTTTATTTTTATTAATTTTTAATTAATTATAATATAGAAAATTGAAGCTTATTTTTAATAAATCAATTATAATTTTTTTGATTTATAAATTACAAAAAAAAATAAACCAAAAATAATTTAAAAAATTTCACATTGATGATTGTCATCAATATTTTCTCTTCTATCAATATTTGGATTAACATTTATAAGATCTTTTTGTAAAAAAATATCCTCAACATCATCTTTCATATCACCAAATAAAATTTTTGACCCTTTTTCAACATTATTTTCATATTTATTAACTAAATTCTCCATGTTTTTATATTTTTTAATAATTTCATCAGTTAAACAAATGCTACAACTATTACAAATAACTTCTTCTCCTTTTTTATTATTACAATTACAATTATCAAATTTTGATAATAAAATAGTAATACTATAAGTATCTTTAACTCTTGTTTTTATGCTAAATTTATAAGGATCAATTTCTTTTTTAGAAAAAACAATTTTATTATCATCTTTCCCAATAAAAGCAGTATTAAAAGCAATCCTACCTAAACTTTTCATTTTAAAAGTATATTTATGAAATAATTCAATTAAAATATCACCTTTAATAATTAAATCTAATTGATCTTTATTAAAATTAATTTCTTTATCTTGTAATACATAAGCATTATTATCAATATAAGATTTAATTTGAGTATTTCTTTCATAAATATTATAACAAGGAACATATTTAGTAATTTCTTCATAAGGAATACAAGAAATATTAATTCCAGTAATTTTTCTAACATAAGGAAAAGAAATTTGAATATCTTTATTAATTATATGATAAAAATATTCAACATATCTTTTTTGAGAAGGATTAGTTACACCTAAACCTTTATTAAATCTTTTTAAAGAATAATATATAAAAGCATCTTTAATATCTGTAAATCTTCCTGAAAAAAGTAAATAACAACAAATTAAAGTTCCAGTTCTTCCTTTTCCTGCATTACAATTAATAACTATAACATGATTTATATCTTCTAATAAATAATTATGAATTATTTCAATTAATTCAAATAATATTTCAAAAGGTGGTGAATGATGATCTAACCAATCATCTCTATGTATTACTTTATTTAATTTTTCTATTTGATATTTATATCCTGATATATTTAAAATTAAGTAATTATTTTTGTGTTTTTGATTTAAAAAATCTGCTACATCCTCTAATTTATTTCTATATAATGATGTTATTCCTGTTCCAGGAAATGCCATTGCTATTATTCTTGGTGTTATATATGATAAATCTAAATTAAAATTTTCATCTATGTATCTTTTCTTTCCACCACTTACTACTGTTCTTAAGTAATTCATATTTTTTTTTAATTAATTTTAAATATTTTTTTTAATCTATTATTTTATTTTTTAGTTTTTGAAGTATATAATATATATTTTTTATATTTATTTTTTTTGTTTTAAAAAATTATTTTAAATATTCAAAAAATATTTTAAAAAGTATAAAATATAAAATACAGTAATGGGAATATATTATTAAAATAATTAGACTTCAAAATATAAGAATTGATATCATAATTTGATTAAAAAAAAATAAAATAAATACCAATTTAAAAAATCCATATGATACTTTTAATTAAATAAAATATATTATAAAAATCTAATACTATAAACTAAAGAAATAATTATATTAAAATCAATGGCAACTCCAAATTCAAAAAGTATATTATAAAATTAATCCATTAGCAACTTCATCTTCAAAAAAATTATCAATTCAAGATTTAGAAAATGATAATGAAATAACTTTTAAAGGTTTAAATGGTTCTATTGATATTTCTAGTACTAAAAATTCTTTATATAAATATAGAAGATCAAGACCTACAATTAGTTTATCTGAAATAAATTTAAAAAATAAATCACAAAGATATGATGCTTTTGGTAATAAAATAATAAAAAATTCAAAACGTCATAAAGTAAGTTTTATTGATCAAGTTTCAAGAGAAAGAATTGCAGAAAATATATTAATAGAAAATTCTTATTATATTGAAAAACAAAATAAGTTACAAAAAAATGAAAGTATATGTAATTGTGATTTTTGTATACTATTCTAATTGAAAATATTATATATTTTTTATGAAATAATTAAGATATTTAATTTATTAATTTCATTATAAACGAAATTTAATATTTAAAAATATTAAATTTTCAAGTAATAATTTTTGTTAATTTAAACTTAATAAAAAGACATAAATTTTTTATAAAAAATAAAACTTTTATTATATAATTTCAGAATATATATTATGATGTAAAAAGTAAATAAACTATTACATATATATTTTAATATTTTGATAAGATATAAATTTATGTAAAAATATAATATATTTTCTAAATATAATAAATATATTTAAAAATTACTAAATAATTATATAAAAATAATAAAAACAATTGAATAAAAATATATTAATAATATTCACTTCTACTTCTCCAAAAAATAATAGCATTATCAGAAGAACTAGCACAAAGTCTCCCATCTTTAAGTTGAATTAAACAATAAATTCCATGTGAATAATCACTTAAAATTTCACTTTCAACAAAATAAGAATTCCCATGTAAATTAGTAGTAAATTTCCAAATTCTAATAGTTCTATCTTTTGAAGAAGAAGCGATTCTACCATCAATTAATTCAATAATTGAATTAATATCACTTTGATGTCCTCTTAAAGTTTGAGAATATGAAAAATTATCATTTGTAGGTTTCCAAATTATAATATGATGATCTTGTTTTTGTCCTTTATCAGCTCCTCCTGAAATTAAATAATGATTTTTTAATTCACACATACAATTAATTCTTCCAATATGTTTCTTTAAAAAATTCCTAAATTTAAATTCAGAATTATTATTTGTTTTATTTATATCAATTATATTATTATTATTATTAAATGTATTAAAATTATAAAGAAAATTATTATATTTATTAAAATTATAATTTAAATTATTATTATTATCATTTTGACCCCAAATTTTTATTATTCCTTCATCAGTAGTAAATGCAATTCTACAATCAAATAAACCTATTATTTTAATAATTGGTCTTTTTTCATCTAAAATTTTTTGTTGTACAATAAATTCATTTGATCTTTGTTTCCAAATTACAATACTACAATCTATTGATCCAGAAACAATTCTTGAATCATTTAATTCTATTAAAGAACTTATTGGTTTATTATGAGAAGATAAAGAAGAAATTAATTCAAATTTTCCATTATTATTATTTTTCCATATTTTAATATTATTATCAGTTGCACTTGATGATAAAAGTCTTCCATCTTTTATTTGAATTATACATACTACAGACCCACATAATTGTTTAATTGAATCTTTTATTTCATAACCATTTTCTTTTTCTTCCCAAAATTTTATACTAAAATCATATCCTGCTGAAATTAATTTTTGATCCTCACATTCTATTATTGATTTTATTACTTTATCATGTGCTTTTAATATTATATTTTCACATTTGAAATTTCTTGGTACTTCATTAAATATTAAATTAATATTTAAATTTTGAACATTTTTTAATTCATTATTATTATCTCTAAAATATGATTCTATTGAATTTTTCATTTCTGATATTTTTGTATTTATTATTTGATTATGAGATATGTTTAAATCTAAAAATTCAAATGAGATATTATTTACAAAACGTAATAAATTTATATTTTTTGATTCCATACTTATTTCTTTATCATAATAATAATTTAAATAAAATAATTTTAATAATTTTAATGTTTTTACATTTTGAATTAATTCTTTTCTATAAATTTCTTCATAATCTTTTCTAAATTGAAATAATGATTTTGCTAAGGAATCAATTAATTTTATTGTTTCATTAAAATTTTTTTCACTTTCATCTTTTACATATTTTGTTAAAGAATTAAATTTTGATTCAAAAAGATTTTTATTAGGAATTTTTAAAGATAAATCACTTATATTTTTTTTTATTAGTTTTTCTAATCTTTGACAAGGAATTATTCTGTGTTGTATATGTAAATTATTTTTTTCATCTTTTATACATTCATCACAAATATTTTCAAAACATTCAACACAATATGATATTTTATTTATATTATGAGTTTTACATTTTGGATAATATTCTAAAATGTTTTTTTTTTTGTTATTTTGATATTCTTTATCTAATAATGTTTTTTTATGTATTATTTGAACTATTTCATCAAAATTTTTTCCTATTTTTCCTTTTTCACATTTACAATTTATTGTTATTATTTCAACATTTTGTATATCTTTTAAATTATTACAAAAAATCCTTCTATATAAACAAATACAACATATTTTATGATTACAAGAAAAATTATGAATATATTTATTTAATTCATGGCAATAATCACATTTTAATAATGGATTTAAATCTGATGCTTGACTTTCCATCTTTTAATTTAAATATATAATTTTTTTAAAAAAATAATTAAGCCTAAAAAAAATAATAATATATAACACTTATAAACTAAAATATATTTTTAAATAAACATAAATATTATATTTATTTGAAGATTAAATAATTTTTTAATTCCTTTATTAAATATTAAATTATTATATTTTGTCAATTGTTTTATTTTTAATTTGATATTTATTTAGTTTATAGTTATATTATTATATTTTTTGAATATATATAATATTTATAAAAATTAAAAATTATTAAATGATGACTTATCGCATAATATAGGATAATTATATAAATTTAAAAGAGCTTATATTAATTTATATTATTTTCCTATTTTTATTTAATAAATACTTTATGTAGTTTTTAAAGGAATAAAATTTTTATATAAAATTAATTGAAAATGGATTGTTTTTTAGATTGTTGTCAAAATAAAAATTATTCTTTAAATACTTCAATAAAAATAGTAAAAGATGTAAAAACAAATTCAAATTTAATTAATCATTTAACTACTTCAAAACAATTAGATAATGAAAAAATAAAAATTGGAAAAGAAAACGAAATTTTTAATATAAATGAGATAGAAGATGAATTTTCTATAATAGATTATCCCGAATTAAAATCAGAGTCAAGTGATTCATTAAATTATTATAAAGATTTAGCTAAAATAAGAGGAAAAAGTAATGATACTGATAATTGTGATTATGATAATTATATAAAACAAAAAAATGAAACAACACAATTTTTGCAAAAAGATTATCAAAAAATTAGTTTATTAAAAAATAATAAAATTAAAAATAATAAAGAACAAGCATTAGGAAGTATTCCAACTAAAGAAAATTCAATTGAATATGATACAAATTATATATATTCTTTTAGAAATCCAAAAAAAGAAATGACTATAAATAATTATAAACAACATATTTTTTCAGATATTGAAGAAAATTTATCAAATAATAATTCAATAATAGAAAAAACAAATGATTATAAAAAAAAGAATAATTATAGTAAAAATAATAGAAACCAAAATAATAAAAAAAAGGATAGTGAAAATAAAAAAATTTTAAATAGGAAAATTTCAGATAAAAATCTTAATATGAAAACTGAATCAATAACTATTATAAATGATTCAGGATTAAATTAAATTTTAATATATTTTAATGGATTATTATAGAGTAAAAATTAAATCAATTAAAAATAAATATTTTATCTTTTTTCTATTTTATTCAATAAAATTTTATTTTTAAAAAAATAAATATAAGAATAAATGGACTTTTATGATGCATTAATGAAATATGAAGATATTTTTGGAGATATAATAAAAAAAAATTTAGATAAATTTAAAAACAAAATTAAAGAAATAAAAATTAATGAAAATCAAAAATTTGATAAAATTATTCTTAATGATATTAATAATAAAAATATTATAGAAATATTAAAAGATATAGAATCTTCTGATAAATTAAAAAAATTAATTCAATTAAAATATAATAATATAAATAAGAATAAGTGTTTTATTTTGGCAAAAGATCATAAAAAAATAATAAATAGGAATTTTAATAATCAAAAAGGAATTTTCAATAATAATATAAGAGGAATTAATATTAATGAAAATGAAATAAAAAAAGAAATGAAAGAAATAAAAAATAAACTAAAAAATTCTATAAAGAAAAAATATTTACTTGAAATAAATAAAGAAATAGAAATAAAATGTAAAAATTTAACAGAAAGAAATATTTTAAATAATAATGATAAAAGTTTAATAAAAGAAATAAAATTAAGTAAAAGTAGAGATTCTAAAAATCTACTTCCAATACATAAAATGAAAAATATTGAAGATAAAATTCCATTAAATATTGAAACAAGAAATAAAAAAAGTGCTTATTTACAAAATGAATTTTTAATTTTTCCATTGACTCCAAATAATGATAGAAAAACTAAAATTAAAAATTTTGATACTTTTAATATTCATGATAATAGAATTATAACAGAATCAAGTCAAAATAAAAATCAATTAGTTTATATTAAAAATATTAAAATTAATAATGAAAAAAAGGAAAAAAGTAATAATAAAAATATAGATAATAGACCATTTAGTCATAAAAAAATTGAAATATCAAAATTTAAAATTGGGAATCATGATAATAAATATATTATTAATGATAATATTAAAAAAAAAAAGATGATAAAAATAAAATCAAGACCTGAAACAAAAAATTTTGATAATAATAAAATTAAAATAAATTTCAAAGGTAAAAGAATATTATCATCAAGAATGATAATAAAAGAGGAAGATAAATTTGTAAATAAGTAATTATTTTATTAATTTTGGAAATTATTTAGTTACAAATATTATTTATTTATAAAATATACATATTTTAATATTCAAAAATAATTTTAAAAAGAATTATAACAAGTATCATAATATAATGAAAAATATCAAAAAATTTTATATTTTTTAATAAAATATTGATTTTATTCAATTCAATTTGATTTTTGATGAATATTTTATATTTAAAAGGATAATGAATAAAAAAAATATTTAATTTCCTTTAAATATAACAATAATTATTATAAATATATTTAATATTATTATTATTATTATTTATAATGCTTTTTCATATTCTATTTTTATTTTTTAATTAAATAAATTATTCAATAAAATAAATTATTATTAAAAATCTTGAAATAAAATAATAAAATATGAAAAAAAATAAATTTTTTCTTTAAAGAATATATTCATTAAAATATATTTTATATTTTAAATAATAATTTTATTTTTAAACTTAAAATAATTAATATTAAAAAAATAATATATTCTAATTTTTGCCTTTTTCTAAATTATATTTCTTTACTGGATGTTTTCCAATCCCAACTCTTCTAATTATCATCATATTAAATGGATTAATAGGAGTAATAGTACCATTATTTTTTTTTCCTAAGCCTTCCCCATCTTTATATCCCATTTTTAACATTAACTTATATCCAATATTATCTTTAGAAATTGGTTTTTGGGATGTTTTAATTGATCTTTCTAACCAATTATCTTTTTCTGAAAATTCATTATTATTTTTTTCTATATTATAGTCATTTTGTTCTTCTTCTTCTTTTATTTTTTCATCTTCATCTATTAATTTTATTTCTTTTCCTTGTTTTATATTACTATTTATATCTATTGTATCTTCATCTATAATTATTATTTCATTTATATCATCATCACTTTCTGATAATTCAATTATTTCCATTTCACCCCATATTATATTTTTCCTTTTTGTTAAAGAATTTATTATGTTTTTATTTTTGTTCATTTAATTTTTTATTTTTTATTTTTTTCTATTATTTATTATGAATAAAATTTTTTGATTTTTTGATAAAATTTAGAAAATTATTTAAATGTATGAAAAAACTTTTATTTTTTTGAAATGATTTCTAAATATAAATAGTATTTATTAATATTAATGATTATTAAAGTTAAATATTTATTAAAAATAAGAAATTTATTTTAAAAATTTTGAATATTAAATCTATAGTTTGGTTGATGATAAAATAAAATTATATAATAATTTTATATTTATTTAATATAAATTATTATATTTTATGTATTCAATAATAAAAAAAGAATTTATATTCAAACAATAAATTTAAAATTAATAATATATAAATTTCTTTTTTTTAAATTAATTTAATACATCTTTTATATGATTATTTTATTATTTTTTAATCATCTTTATCTCTACTTCTTTCTCTTTTTCTAATTTCCTGATAAAATTCATCTTCAATATGAATATCATTATCATTATCATTCTCATTATTACTATTACTATCATTCTCAATTAAAATAATTTCATTAATTAAACTGTTATTAATCATATTATTATTAGTTCTTTCATTATTTAATAAATTAACATATAAATTAGGTTTACTTTTTTTTTTATTTTTATTATACCAATCAGCTCTACAAAAAACACAAATTCCTTTATTTCTCTTTTCCCACATTTGAAAACATTTTTTATGTAAAGTTAAACCACAAGAATATTTACAATAATCTAATTCTTTTCCATTATTTATATTATCTAAACAAATAGGACAAATATCATTATCATTTAATCTTTGTTTAACTTTATTATCTTTTTTACTATTTATTTCATTATTATTATTTGATTTAGTATTATTTGTAATTTCATAAAATTTATCTCTTTTACTTTTATCAACAATTAAATTATTTGTAATTAAAGGAATATTATTAAACATTTCTTCTAAATTTTCATTTGTGAAATATTTAATTATTGGATTTTCTACTTTCATTATTCTAATTAAAACAAAATAAATATGTTTGCATCTTTTTTTTCTTTGTTTAAAATCTGGACAAGTACAAGTTGGTTTATTTGTTATTACAACTGAATAAACATTTCCAGTTGAACCCATTATTAAATAAACTCTTTTTTTTTCTTCATTTAAATTTGGTGGAATTGATTCAACTAAATATAAATTATCAGTAAAACAACGTTCAATACGAGTTGACATTTAAATTAATTTTTTTTTGGCAAATTTAAGTAAATATTATTAAAATAGTATTTATTAATGTTTAATTTTTTTTTTGTTTTATTTTTTACTTATAAATTAAATGAATGAAAAAGAAAATCCTGATGATATTTATGATAATATAATAAATACAATTGATATTTTTATAAATGAAAATGAAAAATCTCCACATACTATTATTCAAAAACTTTTAAAAATATTAAATTATATTAATTTTATTTTTGGTAATATTGAATCAGATGATGAAAATTTAAAAATAATTGAACAATTACAAAATTCAGTAATATCATTAAAAAATCAATTAGAAAATTTAAAAAATAAATATGAATTAGTTACAAAAGAAAGTAAAATAATATTAAATGAAGAAAAAGAATTACAACCTTATCATTTATATTTAAATCAAAAATTAAAAGCTAAAGATGATAAATTTAGATTAATGGAACAGAAATATTTATATTTTATTAATGATCAAAAGAAAGAAATTAATGATTTAAAAAAAAAATTATATCAAGAAGAATTAAAAAATATTGAAGCAAAAGATTTAAATAAAATAAATTTATTTCCTGGTTTATTAAGAATTCCAGAAAAGCAAAAACAAAAAAGTATAAAATTAATTCCAATGTTTAAATCATCATCTAATTCATTAAGAAAATATAAATTAAAAATTAGAATAAATGAAAATGAATCAAGAAATGAAGAAAAAGATAAAATTAATTTAACAACAAGAACAGAATTAAATTTACAAAAACTTTCAGTTTTTGATGAAAATAAATTATTAGGAAATAAATTAGGAATGTCATTAAATAATAAAAATAAAAATTATTTAGTATTTCAAAATAAAATGAAAGAATTTAATGATATTATGATGTCATATCCAGAATTTGCAAATAAACATAAAAAAATTAATATTAATGATATAAATAATAATTCAATAATATAAATAAATAGTGTTTTATTAAATAAATTATAATATTATTAAAATAATAAATTTTAATTTTAAACTTATAAAATAAAAAAATAAATTTTAAAAAAAATAATAAAAATTAAAATAAAATATTTTTTTTATTTATTAACTTCAACATCTTCTTTTTCCATTAAAAGAATATTTTCAAAAATATAATCAAAAGAAAGCATAGGAGGTAAATTATTTGGATTAGGATCACCAACAAGAACTTTTAAAATATCTCCAATTTCCTTATCATCCATTTTTTCACCATTTTCTTTTAACATATAAAGGAAATTTTCTCTAGAAATTAATCTATCACCCATTTTATAAATTAATTGAGAAGGTAAATTATTCATACTATTTTCATTAACTATTTTTTCAAGCATAAAATTAATTTCTTTATCTTCAATTCTATTATCTCTTAATAAATTAATAAAATTATCTCTTGATAATTTTTTTTGAAAATGTTCCATTGCAGTAATTGGAGTATTTGGACTATTACCATCTAAATCTTTTATTATTTTCATTATTGTATTATCATCAATTTTTCTTTTTGTTTCAATTGTACCATCTTTTTTCTTTTCATCAACTTTTAATAATTTAAGTGCTTCAATTAATTTTTCTCTAACTATAATAATATCATTATCATCATTAACAAGATGATATTTTTTCTGTTCTCTCATATTTTCAAAACTACTTTCAATTTGATCAACATCAACTTCAATATAAGGTCTATGATTTAAATAAATTTTAACAAAAGTTTCAAAATTAATATCATCACTTTTTTCTTTAATATTCTCACTTATTTTCATATGCATAACTTCATTTTGAATATTTAATATTTCTTCATTTGAAGGATAATAACCTAAACTAGCAAGCATACCATGAATTAAATTAACAGTAACAGTTTGATCTAAAATTCTTTGTTTAGTAGTATTTTCATCTTTACTTTTAATTTGTGCATAATAGAAATAATCAACCATTTCTTTATATTTAAAACCATCTCTACCACCTTCTAATAAATTTAAAAATGGTTCAATTCCCTCACCTCCGCCTTGAACAACATCAATTAAAGGATTTGGATTATATTTCCATATATTAATAGTATAATCAATACCTCCTGTAGTGAATAAATGATTTATATTTTGAGCACTTTTTATATTTTTGATATTACCTGGATGTGCTATTACTCCCATATATCTAAATGGATTTCCATCTATTGGTAAACACATTAATCCCATTATCTTTTCTTTAGTTGTAAATGCTATTAATCTCTTATCTTTATCTTTACCTGGAACTACTTTCATTAATGTTATTGGACCTCCGAAACATGGTCCAAGAGATGTTTTTGTTATTTGAAGTTTATCATATGTGTTAATTTGACGTATTTTATATGCATCATTTGATATTATTAAATTCTTTTCTTTTCCTATTGTTAATGGATATGATACTATACTTGTTAAATTACAATCATCTTCTATTTTTAATTGGTTTGGTTTTTGGAATGTGTAATTGTCATATATTTCATTATCTTTTAAGAGTTTAAATTCATTTAATAATCTATCTTCTGTTATTGCAAATATTCTATCTCCTGATTCACTAAAACAAAATGATATTATATGTGTATTTGCTATGAAATGAAATCTTGCTACAAGAGACCAGATATTACTTTCTAATCTAAATAAACCTATTCTTCCTAAATTATCTGATGCTGCAAAATGAATTTTATCAGGAGAAAATTGAATATCTGTAATTTCTACATTTTTATCATCTTTATCTGCAATTTCTTTAATTTGAAGCATTGTATTTTTATCTAAAAATGGACCACTTAAATTATTTATATTTAAAGGAAGAATTTTTTGAAATGATGTACCTACCATTAAACTATTATCACAAGGAGAAAATTCTAAACAAGTTGGATAAGTATCTGCAGCAAAGAATCTTTTATATATATTTGTACTTCTACTTTCAGTAACTTCTTCTTGTGCTTTACTATTTTTTTGTTGATATAAATTATTTTTTTTCTCATTATTATTTTTCTTTTGTTGTTTTTTTCTATTTTGTTCTTCTTCTTTTCTCTCATTTTCCTTTTTAATAACTTGCATATGATTAGGATAATAAAATATTTGAACATAAGCTCTATATTCAAATTTTTTTTCTTTTAAAATAGAATCTCCACCTCTTCTTCCTTCAACTTTCCTAATCATATTTTTAGGAGGTTTCCCTTTAGTACCAACAGCAATCATATTAGTTTTAGGATGAACAGCAATACAA
>JAEEGK010022540.1_pt1 | contig 13221 bp, 7 predicted proteins | sample 8958771 | NCBI WGS metagenome assembly JAEEGK01 (sample SAMN16246547, study PRJNA631951) | gut metagenome | biome: gut microbiome; feature: rumen; material: SC-attached | host: Bos | place: Iran: Karaj | collected 2018-10 | reverse complement strand
AAAGGGCTGTTTAAAACGGGAAATGAAAAAAAATGCCGTGCGAGACGGCATCGGTTTGTAGCTGTAGCGCGGCTTAAAGATTTTCCAGTTATTTGAGCCAATCGGTAAAAGAGGCGTCGCTCGGCATACGCCAATCGGCACGGGGCGATAGCGATATCGTTCCGACTTTTGGACCGTCCGGGATGCAACTGCGTTTGAATTGCTGCGTAAAGAATCGGCGCACAAATACAGCGAGAGCTTTCTCGATCGCTTCGTCCGTAAATTTACCCGCAAAGGCGTACTTCGCCAAGAACAAAAGTTTCTCTGGAGATGCACCGTACTTTGCAAAATGATAGAGGAAGAAATCGTGAATCTCGTACGCCCCCAAAATGCTTTCGGTCTTTTGTGCAATTTGTCCGTTATTATCGGCGGGCAAAAGTTCCGGAGAAACCGGAGTATCCAAGATATCGCGAAGGACTGCGGCGAGATGCGCGGCATTTTCGTTCGCAGCAAATAAATCCGCGGCATCCCCAGCAGCCGTCGAGACCGCCGCATTAGCTGCAGCAGTTTTATTTTCGACAAAGAAGTTCGCGCGGTCCGCATACCAGTTCACGATATGGCGGACAAGCGTTTTCGGAATATCACAGTTCACCGCATACATGGACATGTGATCGGCATTGTACGTACTCCATCCAAGTGCAATCTCGGACAAGTCACCCGTGCCAATCACAATGCCGCCCTCGCTGTTCGCGATATCCATTAGAATCTGCGTGCGTTCGCGCGCCTGCACATTCTCATAAGTCACATCAAGCTTTTGCGGGTCATGGCCGATATCGTCAAAATGTTGCAGACAAGCTTTTTGAATATCGACAGTGCAGAGTTCAACACCTAAAAGTTTTGCAAGTTCAACCGCATTATTTTTCGTGCGCTTCGTCGTCCCGAAACCAGGCATGGTAAGCGCCAGAATTTCTGATGCAGGGCGATCTAGCAACTTGAACGTTTCCGCCACCACCAAAAGTGCGAGCGTCGAATCGAGACCGCCCGAAAGGCCAATCACAGCGCGCTTGGAATGCGAAGCTTCAAGGCGTTTTGCAAGGCCAGCACATTGAATATTGAAAATCTCCGTGCACGATTGGTCGCGCGTTTCTTGCGAACCCGGCACAAACGGCATTGGCGAAACAAATCGATACTGCAATTTTTCAAGCGGATGCAGACATTCAAAACTTGCTGCACGTGCATAGAAACTGCGGCTATCAAAATCTTGGAACGACCCCTCGCTCAAACGCTGCATATTCAAGCGTTCTACGTCCACATCGGCATAGACGATTTCAGTCTCGCGAGAAAACGGCTTGTTTTCTGCAATCATACTACCGTTTTCGGCAATCATCAAATGGCCGCTAAAAACCATGTCCGTCGTCGATTCATGCACTCCGGCAGAAGCATACACATAAGCAGCCATGCAGCGCGCCGACTGGTTCATCACCAAATTACGGCGATAATCGCGTTTACCCACAAGAGCATCACTTGCAGACAAATTTACGATTACATTTGCACCGGCCAAAGCAAGTTCACCGCTAGGCGGCATAGGAGTCCACAAGTCTTCGCAAAGTTCAACACCAATTCGAACCTCGGAGCCTCCACAATTTGCAGCATCCGCGCCGTCGACGCTCGCGCAGCCATCAACTGCGCTAGAAGTTCCGCATTCCTTCACCGTGAAGAAATTCGTAACAGGAACCTCGCCCACGCCGTCTATCGTGCACATCACAGCACCCGCGCCATTCCCTGCCGAAGCGCCACACGCTCCACGCAACAAATCACGACCGCTGGAGAAATGGCGTTTCTCATAGAATTCGCGCTGGTTCGGCAAATGGATTTTCGGAGTCACCGCAATCAATTTGCCACGCTGCACAAAAGCTGCGCAGTTATACAAACGGCCCAACATTCGCAAAGGCAAGCCCACCGCAATAACAGCATCAGAATCCTTAAAAGATTCCGCAATTTTCAACAACGCACGGGAGCTGTTCTGCAACAACAATTCCTGATGGAATAAATCGCTACATGTATAACCCGTAATGCAAAGTTCAGGAAAAACGACAAAAGCCGCCCCGTTAGAGACGGCAATTTTTGCGCTTTTGATGATTTCTTCGGTATTGAAAGCTGTATCAGCCACTTTTAGAATAGGCGAAACAGCCGCAAAACGATAAAATCCAAACATAATTTTGCTAGTAAACCTCGTTACTCAATGGAAGCCACTTTCGCTTTCGCATCAGCCATCGCACGCACCACAAGGGACGCACCATTTGCACAGTCGCCCACCGCATAAATATGGCGTGCCGGATCCGGGATAATCGCCGTACGCGGAGTGAGTTGCAGGCCAAGGTCGTTCACGATGCCTTCGGCAGGAACTCCAGTGAAGCCCATCGCGAGCACCACCAAGTCCGTATCAATGATTTCGGTTGAATTCGGAACTTCGTTCGGCTTGAGCGGGCGACCCTGCGGAGACATTTCCCATTCGACGCGAACAGCTTCGACACCAGCCACGCGACCATCATTCACAATAAACTGCTTTGAAGAGACGTTCCAGCGACGTTCACCGCCTTCATGCTGGGCATAACTTGTACGCAACATGTACGGCCAATCCGGCCACGGTGTTGACGGAGAACGTTCCTCGGGCGGTTTCGGCATGAATTCCACCTGCAAAACGCTTTCGCAACCTTCACGAATTGCCTTACCCACGCAGTCGTTACCGGTATCGCCGCCGCCAATCACGAGAACCTTGCGGCCCTTGGCAGAGAACTTTTCAGGATTCGTTTCACCCGGCTTGTTTGCACCATGCAAAAAGTCCAACGCGAGGAAAATGCCTTCGGCATCGCGGCCAGGGATTTTCAGGTCGCGCGCATTCGGAGTACCAATAGCAAGGAAGACTTCATCAAAATTCTTGTGGATGTATTCCGCCGCGATGTCCTTCCCGATTTCAGTATTATAGACAAACTTGATTCCAGCGGCTTCGAGCAGAGCAATACGACGGTCAATTACAGATTTATCGAGTTTCCAGTTCGGAATGCCGTAACGCAACAGGCCACCCGCCTTTTCGCGTTTTTCATAAACGGTAACAGCAAAACCTTTACGGCGAAGAGCTTCGGCGGCAAAAAGTCCTGAAGGGCCTGAACCGATAACCGCAGCAGATTTTCCGTTCGGTTCAGCCGTCGGGAGCACCACGCGGCCTTCTTCGAATGCTGTTTCGATAATGAACTTTTCGATTTGGCGTACCATCACCGGGTCGTTATGCACGTTGCCGGTACAGGCAGACTCGCAGAGCGCGGGGCAAACGCGGCCCGTAAACTCTGGGAAGAACGCCGTTTTACTGATGATATCGTAAGCACGTTCCGCATTCCCTACGGCAATTGCCGCATTGAATTCGGGGACGAGATTCCCAAGCGGGCAACCCGCACCATGACAGAACGGGATTCCGCACGTGTGGCAGCGGCCCGCCTGGCCCACCACTTCTATCGACGTGAGCTTGCGCTCGACTTCGTTGTTGTCCTTGACACGCTCTTCGACAGGGCGGTAAATGTCTGCGATTCGGTTAGTTTGCTGCATAATAGACTTCAACTTTTATAGTTAAAATTTCAATGTATAGTAAGAAGTTAGAAGTAGGAAGTAGGAAGTTTAATAATCGCGGCGAAGCCGCCTTACTATCACTGTCTACTGTCTACTGCCTACTGTCTACTTTCATTTTACCTTTGCTTGCAATGCGTTCCTGTAATCAATCGGGAATATCTTCACGAACTTCGGACGTTCGCTATTCCAATTTTCCAGAATGCGCTTGCCCTTTTCGCTGCCCGTCGCCTGAACATGCTGCTGGATGATGTCCATCAATTCACGTTCGCTTTCGGTACCGGGGAGCACACTTTCAAGGTCAGCGGAATCCACGTTGCAGCTCAAGTCAAAGTGACCCGTTTCGTCATAGACGTAAGCAAAGCCACCCGTCATACCTGCGGCGAAGTTCACGCCCACGCGGCCAAGCACGACTACGCGGCCACCCGTCATATATTCGCAACCGTGGTCACCCACACCTTCGCTCACCAAGAGCATACCGGAGTTGCGGATACCGAAGCGTTCACCAGCAAGACCGTTAATGAAAATCTTTCCGCTCGTTCCACCGTATCCGATAACGTTACCGGCAATGACGTTTTCTTCGGCCTTGAAGCTTGCATTGCTTGGCGGACGCACGACAATCTTACCACCCGAAAGGCCCTTGCCCATAAAGTCGTTCGCTTCGCCTTCGAGGTCAAGCGTAATACCCGGAGCGAGGAACGCACCGAAGCTCTGTCCCGCGACACCCTGCAAGTGAATCTTGATCGTATCTTCAGGGAGGCCCTTCACGCCAAAGTGCTCATCGACTTCGCCAGAAAGTTCCGTACCCACCGTGCGGTCGGTATTGTGAACAACAGTGCAAAGTTCCACAGAAGCGCCCTTATCAAGCGTATCCTGCACGAACGGCAAGAGTTCGCGACGGTCGAAGTTGACAAGTTCTTCCTTGACGTACTTCTTGTCGTAAGACTTCACGCCGCCATTGACTGTTTCGAAAATCTTCGAGAAGTCAAGATTGCGAGCCTTGTAGAACGCAATCGCCTGGTCGCGTTCGAGCAAGTCGCTACGGCCGCAGGCTTCTTCGAGAGAATGGAGGCCAAGGCTTGCAAGGATTTCACGGACTTCGTCTGCAATAAAGTAGAGGAAGTTTTCGACGTATTCAGGCTTACCTGCAAAACGCTTGCGGAATTCAGCATCCTGCGTTGCAATACCCATCGGGCACTGGTTCGTATGGCACTTGCGGTCCATCACGCAGCCAAGGCTAACGAGCAAGTTTGTCGCAAATCCAAATTCTTCGGCACCGAGGAGAGCTGCCACAACAACGTCACGGCCCGTCTTGAGCTGACCATCGACCTGAAGCTTAACGCGGCCACGCAAGTCATTGAGCACAAGCGTCTGTTCTGCTTCGGCAATACCGAGTTCCCACGGGAGGCCGGCATGCTTGATAGAAGTAAGCGGAGAAGCACCCGTACCACCATCGTGGCCAGAAATGAGCACTACGTCGGCATGAGCTTTCGCGACACCCGCGGCAATCGTACCCACGCCCACTTCGGACACAAGCTTCACCGAGACACGGGCCTTCGGGTTCGCATTACGTAAATCGTAAATGAGCTGGGCCAAGTCTTCGATCGAGTAAATATCGTGATGCGGCGGCGGAGAAATCAGCGACACGTTCGGGATGGAGTGACGGATACGCGCCACGAACTCGTTCACCTTGTGAGCCGGCAACTGGCCACCTTCACCGGGCTTTGCGCCCTGGGCCATCTTGATCTGCAAATCCTTCGCATGGCGCAGGTAATCAATGGTCACGCCAAAGCGACCCGACGCAATCTGGCGAATTGCAGAGCTACGGATATCACCGTTTGCCGCCGGAGTATCGCGGTCAGGGTCTTCACCACCTTCACCGCAGTTGCTCATGGCACCGATGCGGTTCATGGCAATGGCAATCGTTTCGTGGGCTTCCGGGCTCAAGGAGCCAAGGCTCATGGCACCAGCGACAAAGTGATGGATAATCGATTCGCGGCTTTCGACTTCGGAAATATCGATCGGAGTCGTCTGCTTGAACTTGAAGAGTCCGCGCAAAGTAGCCTGACGTTCCGACTGGTCGTTGATGAGCTTGCTATAGACCTTGAACTTTTCGTAATCGCTCCCCTGCACCGCCTGACGGAATGCCGCCAAGGACTGCGGAGTCCACAAGTGCTTTTCGCCTTCTTTGCGGAATGCGTACTGGCCACCCGACTGGAGCACCTTGCTAGCATCGGCAAATGCAATCTTCTGGCGATCGCCAACTTCGCGGGCAATTTCTTCGAGGCCGATACCTTCGATGCGGCTTGCGGTACCCGGCAGGAACTTCTCGATGAGTTCGTGGTTCAAGCCCACCGCTTCGAAAATCTGGGCACTGCGGTAGCTGCGGAGCGTTGAAATACCCATCTTCGACATGATCTTCAAAAGACCCTTATCGACAGCCTTTACATAATTTGCAGCAGCCGTCACCGGATCCACATCCAAGTCGCCGTTATGGCACATGTTGGTAATGCTCTGGAAAGCAAGATACGGGTTGATGACCGTCGCACCGAAACCGAGGAGCAACGCAAAGTGCATCACTTCGCGAACTTCACCGGACTGCACAATCAAACCGATTTCCGGACGGACACCCGCTTCAACAAGAGCTCGGTTTACACATGCTGTTGCAAGGAGCGAAGGTATAGGCACATAGCCCCAGTCAATGTTCTTGTCCGAAAGCACGATGATATCAAAGTTATCGTTCACCGCACGCACGGCATCGCCCGCGAGGTTCTGCAAGGCGGCTTCCAGCACTTCACCATTACCACCGAGCGGGAACTGCATCTTAAGCACTTTCGCCTTGAACGCCTTGTCACCGATATTCTCGAAACGACGGATTTCGTCTTCGGTCACAATCGGGCGCGGAATCTTGATGAGGTGAGCCTGTTCCGGCGTTTCTTCCAGGATGTTGCCGTGGTTGCCGATGTAAGTCGTAAGGCTCATCACGAGTTCTTCACGGATCGGGTCAATCGGCGGGTTCGTCACCTGGGCGAACAGCTGCTTGAAGTAGTTGAACAGCGGCTGCGGCTTGTCCGAAAGCACAGCGAGGGCAGCATCGTTACCCATAGAACCAATCGGTTCGGCACCCGTCTTTGCCATCGGCTTCAAAATCACGGACAAGTCTTCGGCAGAATAACCGAAACGCTTCTGCTGCACCAAGATATCATCAGGAACATCAGACGGATTAATTTCGCTAAAGAGACCGCGAACGCTCATCTTGTTTTCGGAAACCCAACGGCGGTAAGGCTTGCTGCGGGCCACCTGAGCCTTCATTTCGGCGTTCTTCAAGATGCGGTGATTTTCGAGGTCGAGGTAAATGATTTCACCCGGTTTGAGGCGGCCCTTTTCTTCGACTTCGTCATCGCGGAGGTCGAGCACGCCTGTTTCAGAAGCCATCACGAAGAGGCCGTCTTTACATAAAGTGTAACGTGCCGGACGCAGACCGTTGCGGTCGAGGATTGCACCCGCATTCACGCCATCGCTGAACGCGACAGCGGCCGGACCGTCCCACGGTTCCATGAGCATGGATTCGTATTCGAAGAAGCCACGCACGTCGCGGCCTAAGTAATGCTTCTTGCCCCAAGCTTGCGGCATGAGCATCATCATCGCATGCGGAAGGCTACGGCCCGCAGCGACGAGAAGCTCAAACATGTTATCGAGGCTGGCGGAGTCGCTCTGGCCACCCGGAATAAGCGGTAAAAGCTTCTGCAAATCGTCGCCGATAATTTCACTCTTCAAATGCGGTTCGCGAGCACGCAAGCTGTTGAGGTTTCCGCGAAGCGTGTTGATTTCGCCGTTGTGAGCCAAATAGCGGAACGGATGAGCCAAAGGCCAAGTCGGGAACGTGTTCGTGGAATAACGCTGGTGGACAAGCGCAATTGGGCTCTCGAAATCGAGATCGTTCAAGTCCTTGTAGAAGCCCTCAATCTGGCTTGCCAAAAGCAGGCCCTTATAAACAATGCTACGGCGGCTGCAGCTGCAAACATACAATCCCTTGCAAGACTTTTCCATCAAGCGGCGGGCCACATAAAGCTTAACATCAAAAGCCTGGTCCGTTTCAAAAGCGGAACCGTCGAAGAACACCTGACGGATATGCGGCAACGTTTCGCGAGCCGTACGGCCAATCTTCGAGGCATTCACCGGCACATCGCGGAACTGGAGAACAGGCACGCCTTCGGCAGATGCAACCTTCGTGATTTCAGCATCAAAAGCATTCGCTTCGAGCGTATTTTCGACAAAGAACATCGCCACGCCATAACGCGACGGAAGTTCCGGGTAAAGCTTACGGAAAAACTTATGCGGCATAGAAAGCAAAAGACCCGCACCATCTCCGGTTTCCGGGTCTCCACCTGCTGCACCGCGGTGCATGAGTCTTTTAAGAACGGTAATTCCCTGCAACACAATCTGGTGCGAGGCTACATTATTAATATTGGCGACCAAGCCGACACCGCAGGCGTCGTGTTCATAGGTCGGATTGTAAAGTGCTTGAGCGTTCATAAAATTCCTTTCAGCATTCTGCGCAAATCGCGCATTCAATTTTTGCGAAACCTTTATGCAAAAATCGTGCCAAAAAATCAAAAACCGCCCATCAATTATTGAAAAAGCGGTCAAAAATGTAAAAGAAGGGGTTTTAGGGTTAAAATCCGAACAGCAAGGCCTACTCTTCAATTACATAATTTGAAAAACAATGGCGTGTTTTTACAATTTATGTAAAATAAACTACGATGCATAGTCATTCACCACCATTGGAGATTGAGCGTCAGCGTAAAGCGGTTCATAGACCGCTCACCATCCCCCTCTACGACCTTGTAAGTCAAATCTCGACCATAACGGAATTCGAGCCCCATGCCAAGACGTTTGCCTACAATTCCCGCAATATACGCACCGCCACCAATTTCATCGTAAAAGATGGGAGCAGGCGTCGCCGAAAGTTCTCCAATTTTGTTCTGATAAGCCTCGCGTCCATTTCTAGATATATGTTGAGTAAGGCCGACACGAAGCTTGCGGGAGTAAAAAGGCAATTGTTCAATAATTGTAAAACCACCTCCCCACTGCAAATCATACTCTATTTTTCCAAAACGCCATAAGCACAAATTGCTCCACCCCATCACTCCAAAATAATCCGATATATATCCAAATTGCAGAAACGGCGTAAGCCAATCCAATCCACCACCGAATTTAAAATTTCCCACTTGCTTTTGAATATCGAAGTTTGCCTGAAAATTCCATTCTGCATTATTGTAATCATAGTCTTCACTAGGCAATGGACTTCTCTTTATTTTTTCATAAGATTCATAATACCCACTGCCCTTTGTGCCCCAGACACCCGAAACGGTCGCATTTTTCTGCAAATCGCCATCGCCCTTTTCCATAAAAGCGGCGGCTGAGGGCGGATGAATCGCACATCCCGAAAAAACAAGAGCAAGAGCTATAAGAATTACATCCAACTTCATAACAAAAGAGAATATATTAATTACACCACCGATTTCAAGCGATTTAAAACAAAATACGATAAAACGTAAAAAAACACAGACAAATCGGGAAAAATCCGAATTGAAAAGCGTTCCGTTTGTATATTATAGCCATGCGAAACTCCAGGGGAATTTTCCACATAGTCATCTTCCCGCTCACGATGCTTACAGCACCGCTTTTCGCACATGACTACTGGCTAGAGCCCGGAGATATTAAATGCGACGATCTGGTAGGCCTATTGGGCGGAGGAGGCGGAGGAATTGCCACAAAGACAATCTGCGGTATAAAAATTCCTTCTAAAGGCCCCGACGATATTTTCCAGTGCTACACTCCCGACGACAAAGGAATCTGCCATCCAAGCAACCTCTACGCAAGCCGTTCGGAGCTCCCCGCTCTAGAACAACCCAAAGCCTTAGAACGCGACATCAGCTGCTACCGGTATAAAAACGAAGCCTACATCGTTGTCGAAACATCCATCCCGGAACAAGTCATCGACTCCATGACGCAACACCCTATTGCCACAAGATGCTACATAGACAGCATGGGGTGTCAAGAAGCTATCGTTAACCAAGATAGCGGAAAGTGGTGGCCATACCATTTTCATTTTTGCAAAAACACCGAAACCACGGCTATGGGCTGCCCTGTTTCAGAAAAAGGGCTTTCGCTTGTTTTCAACGAAAAGGGTCAATTGACAGAATGGAATCTCGACGCATTACGACTTTACCTTGACTTGAAATCAGAAAACAATGTCTCGCGATTCATGAAGAGGGCGGAAAAGGAACGAACTCACAAAATCAATTACACAATAACATTACCATGGAAATTTTCAAAAGAAGACGCAATAGCACTCAGCACATCATCTGTTCAAAACGCAAAAGGAATGCTGTTTTTCTCGGGCACTAAAAAAGAAGGCCGAATCGACATAAAGATTAGCTCAATGCAAGACGCAATCAATACTTGCAAAGAACAGCCCTTGAAAAATTCGGTCCAGATTGGAGGTAAAAAATGATCAGAAAAACATTTGCCTCCTTCCTATTTCTAGGCATCAGCGCTCTATTCACATTTGCAACATCAAGCGAAATTCCAGACAACATTCCTGCCTATTGCATCACTTTCACGAGCGACAACAGCTACAAGACATCACTCATTCATAAAGCAAAAGGCATTGAAATATCACGGAGCTACAGCCAAACTACATTCAACAATTTTCCTCGAAACCTGATTGATTCATCTCTTGAAAGCAATGTTTACCATCTAGAAAATGCAAAAGAAATCCTTCCCAAGTTTTACGGAAAAGTTTTCCGCGGAAGCCAAAGCGAGAGCGACTGCAACGGCCACAAAGTAAAGCGCAAAGAAAAGGAATTCGATGTTCTGCTCGTCGGCCCATGCGTAAAATCCATGCCGGTCGCCCACTATTGCCTCATCGAAGGGAAGCAACCAATTCTTCACCGCACCGAAACATTTGAAAATATTCCAAAGGTAACGCTATTTGAAACATCTGACGGTAATCGATACAATGACATTTATTGCAGTGGTACCGCTAAAATGGGAAATATTACAGCATGGGACTTCCCAGAAATTGGCAACTTCAAGCTAGGCCATTTTGTAGAAGAAGACACATGCCACGGGCAAAGTTATTGGCGTCGAAACAACACAGCAATCCTTCCCGAATACATTGATTTATCAGCCGATACCGCCTTCTCTGTCACAACGCCACAGCTAAAGCAACTCTATGGCAAGAACATTCCAATTACATGGGACCTTTCCATGGAATGCAACTTTGACAAAATAAACAAGCATATCGAATACGAAATTTTGATCACAGGAAAATGCCCGTCCAAGACCAAATTCAACAAGAAAAAACAACCTGCAATAGAGCCGTGGCATAACAACGGAATAAAAATTCATGGGAACTGGCAAAAATTCTGCATCGAAAGGAAGGTTATCAGATGAAATACAGCGCAACGCCTATATTCGTGATGATTTTTCTTTTCGTATTCCTAGCGGAATCTGCTTGGAGTAAAGGCCCCGTTCAATTCTGTGCATCTTTCGAAGACGAGAATCATTACAGATTGTTGTTGCTCGATGAACAGCAACCACTCCCCGATTTAAAACCGCAACCAGGGAAACAAGCGATTCCTGATTCTATCGATTGCGAGCACCACTTCTGGGCCCATTCTCTTTGGCCCAGTTTCGAAGGCGATAAGCGAAGCAACTTTAAGCGATTCAACTACGACTTAGGAAATCCAAGGGATATCGACAAGCAATGTCGCACAAACGCCTTATCCACCAAGGATTCTCTAAAAAAGTTCGCGGTTTCTAAAATAGAGTGGAATTACGCATCCATTGACGCCTCCTTGTACGAAAGAGATTCGGCAGAGAAATTCTTAAAGCGTTTTTACAATAAAGTATTTACCGGCTATTGGATGGCAGACCTCGTCTGCGTTTGTCCACATTTTGAAGCAGCGCATCAGTCGCGCACCATCAAGGCAAAGCTTATCGGAAAATGCAAACCAGATTTCAAAAAAGAAAAGCGAATCATTCCCGAAAGCTACGAATTGCAAAAAAAATTTGATGACGATGAGGATAACAAAATTATCCCGAAACTTGAAAATCCAAACTGGATTCCTTGTTACAGGGATGACTGGAAAGGGGGTTGTGAAATTAGAAACTATGCTAGTAAAAATACGATTCCCGTTCACGGACAAACCTCAGGAATCAACGAAAGTTTGGAATGCTATCACATTGACGGGAAATTTTATCTGAATTTTGCCACAAACCTACCCAAAATATCCTACGGAACAAGCCTCAATTACCAGCCTTGCTATACAGACAGCACTCGCTGCAAATACGGCGATTATTCTGCCCCACAACTCACGACCCCATTTTATTCATGCGAAAAATTCAACCTCAAGGACGGCGGCTGCGAAACCGTTTCACACGGCCTTGACTTCATTGTTGCCGAAGACTTAAAATTTCACGGCTGGAACCGCGAAGGATATTTTTACTTCTTTAGGCAAAAGACAGAAAACGAATTGGACGATTTTTTAGGAAACATTTTCTACCATCGCAAGCCATTCAAAGAAGATTACAGCGACATATTGCCCGAAGGAATTTCAGACAAAGACATTTCCCGCATGGGCGACGAAGCAGCCAGCAAGACACCCGGAATGTTTTTCTATGACGGACTCTCGAAAGTCGGTTATGAAAAATTTGAAAAACCGAAGTTCAAGAATCTCAATGAAGCCATGCAACACTGCAAGGAACATAGGTTCTAGAAAAAATTTTATAGCTCCTTTTGAATCAGGTTGCTCCGAAAATACAGCTTTTGTCGCGATGTCCAAATCTGTAAGAAGTTATTTTAAGAACTACGAATTCATCGTTTCAAAGGAAAATAACAGCGTTGCGACACAAAATGTAAAATGCGTTTTCCAGCTAAAAATTCAGCTTTCTTGTCTATTTTCAATCTTCAATCGATAATACCTGCATAGTGAACTAGCCTATCCAAAGCATAACTTCCCTACAGCAAAGCATCGTTTACACATTTTGTAATTTCACTCACAATTTTTCAAAATCTGTAATTTTCAAAACACGAAATACCAGCATGTTAAATTTCCATTTTTTCGTTTTCGCGCGATTTTCGCGGTTTTACAGGCAAATTTCCGAATTGGCACACTTTTCGCTTATAAGGCTGCGAAAAAACTTAAGGAGATTGCCATGAGCAACGAATACAGATTAAAAGCTATCAAAGAAATCGCTAGCGAAGCAGCTGGCGCAAACCTTCCCGCAGCACCTGCAAACATCGACTTTTACGGCGAGGATGTATTTAACGCAGACGCCATGCGTACCTACCTCCCGAAAGAAATTTGCAAGAAGTTGTTCGCCACTATTGACGATGGCGCACCGCTCGATCCGAGCATCGCTGGCGAAGTCGCTCACGCTATGAAAAAGTGGGCTATCGACCGCGGCGCAACTCACTTTACTCACTGGTTCCAGCCGCTCACCGGCTCTACCGCCGAAAAGCACGACTCCTTCCTCGAACCCGAAAATGGCAAAGCCATTTTAGCGTTCAGCGGCAAGAACTTGATCGTCGGCGAACCGGATGCTTCTTCT
>JAEEGK010022539.1_pt1 | contig 13222 bp, 7 predicted proteins | sample 8958771 | NCBI WGS metagenome assembly JAEEGK01 (sample SAMN16246547, study PRJNA631951) | gut metagenome | biome: gut microbiome; feature: rumen; material: SC-attached | host: Bos | place: Iran: Karaj | collected 2018-10 | reverse complement strand
CGCATCTGAAACCGAATCCGAGCGCGGTAGATGTCTCCGGTTCAAAAAACAGGGAGGCATCATTAAGAGACAGTTTATCAAGAGCTTCTCTGAAGGCATCGTAATCATCTGTTTCCACCGGGAACAGACCGGCGTAAACCTGAGGTTTGACTTTCTTGAAACCAGGCAGTGCCTCCTCGGCGGAATTTTTGGCTGATGTCAGAGTATCACCGACCGGTGCCCCATGAATGGTTTTCATTCCGCAGGTAAGCCAACCCACCTCACCGCAGTTAAGTCCGTCAGTATCAACTTTCTTCGGAGTTGAAATACCTATGCGATCAACACTCCACACCACGCCGGTGGACATAACCTTGATTTTCTGACCTTTTTTAATCGACCCATTCTTAACACGAACGAGTGAAACAACTCCGAGGTAGTCATCAAACCATGAATCAATAATCAGAGCCTGCAGCGGAGCTTCAGGATCTCCTTCCGGTGCAGGAATTTTGGAAACTATCAGCTCAAGAACATCATCTATGCCTACACCGGTCTTGGCGGAACATCTCACCGCATCCACAGCTTCTATGCCGACAATATCCTCAATTTCCTCTGCCACGCGATCCGGATCTGCAGCAGGTAAATCAATTTTATTCAACACCGGCAGAACTTCCAGATTCATATCCAGAGCAGTATAACAGTTGGCTAGTGTCTGAGCCTCAACCCCCTGTCCTGCATCCACCACCAGCAGAGCACCTTCACATGCGGCAAGGGAACGGGATACTTCATAACTGAAATCCACATGGCCTGGGGTGTCAATAAAATTAAGCTGGTAGGTCTGCCCATCCTTTGCCTTGTAATTCAAAGTCACACTCTGAGCTTTGATTGTAATGCCTCTTTCCCTCTCAAGAGACATGGAATCCAACACCTGTTCCTGCATTTCTCTGGCAGTAAGACCTCCGCAAGTCTGAATCAGGCGATCGGACAAAGTTGATTTACCGTGGTCAATATGAGCGATAATTGAAAAGTTTCTTATATTTTGCATGCGTATATTTATTCTTGATGTATTCGTTAAATTGATTATCGTTGCTATTGTAGTTTCAAGCAGTTACTGTATAAACACCTACTGCAATTTTATCCGTATATTATATAGTTAGTCTTCACTTTATGTACAGTTAGTTAACGGATTTTTTTCATAGCTACATATATACTGAAAGCGTAATTTTCCATTTGAAATTTCTATCTATAAACTTAGATAAATATGATTCCAATTATGTTTCGTATAAACATATATCTTCAGCAGTCATAATCACTTAAAACTGTATACGTCAAAAGAAATAGAAAAAGGCCGCATCAAATGCGACCTTAATTATCATGATATTTATAAATAACTTATGCTATCTTATTTGGTGAATACACAAACCGACCAGGCTTCAGCTTTGATCTTTGTTCCATCTACAACACTGCATGCATCTGAAAACAGAGCACCGGTATCTGCTGCTGTTAAACCACTTATATCGACATTAAATTCAGTAGCAACAGGTTTTGCATTAAGCATTACCACAACATCACTTGCACCATGTCCGTTAGGTTTGTTGGCAGCACGCATAACAATCAGACCTTTTCTCTGTGAAACCCCGGTATTCAGGAACTTAACATTGGATTTAATGCGATTTGCATCACCTAAATGCAACGCATCATTTTCCTTTCTGATAGTCGCAAGTTTCTTATAGGTGTCAACCATCTTAGCCTTAAGCTCAGCGCCTACATCTTCATTATATGCACCTACTTCAACTATAACATCCCAATCAGCCGAATCCTTAGACGAATTTACAAGTGCGCCACGAATGAATTCATTACCTTTTGTAGTATCGTAATTTACCTTATTGGAAAAATCACCGGTATTATAGCTGTCGTTCTGGAAATACTTGGTACGAAGCAAATCTGAACCTTGCTGATCAAAGGCAGGAGACTGACCCAGCAAAACTGTTGCCAGACCGATAGCCTGCATTTTAACCTTTTCCTCCATCATACGTCCTTGTTTAGCCTTGTACATAATCATATCAAACAAAGTCTGATTATCATGCTTGGACACATAATTGATTGTATCTATCGGTTTATAACCATAGCCCGCAATTGCATCCCCATACATAATCTCAGAACCTTTCTTTATTGTTCCATCATAGGTTTCAAGCTCATAGTCTCTCAGATTTCCGGCCATACTTATGCGTATAATATCCTGAAAATTCTTAGCATTTGCGTCGCAACCGTCATCCGAGTGAGTATCATCTTCAATGAGAACAGTATCAGAACAGCGACCTGTAGCAAAACCCTGTCTTTTCACATCAATACCATGATCAAACGGTCCGGTTCCTCTTACACCGTCACGGATACGGTCGTTGTAGGTTCCGATTCCGGTACCGCCCATATTAATCTGGGTGGCATTGTTTTCATTACCCATAGCGTCTGCAGCACTTCCTGCATTCCAACCTTCACCGAAGAAATACAGCTCGTTGTTGCCTGAACGGGTCTTAACATTTGCAAGAGTATCAACCATTACCTGTTTTGGCAGATATCCCATCAGGTCGAAACGGAAAGCATCAACCTTGTAATCCTTAGCCCAGGTTACCAGGGTGTCTTCCATCAACTTGGCGAACATCTTATGTTCTCCGGCTGTATCCGAACAACAAGTATCAGAGATTACATTTCCGGTAACCGGATTCAGTCGGTTATAATACCAAGGCACAATTTTATCAAGAACAGAAGTTCTTGCTAGTCCCGAACCATCGGTATGATTGTATACAACATCAAGAATAACATTCATGCCGTAATCAGACTTGACAGTCTTGAACATTTCTCGAAGTTCTTTAATTCGGGTATATGGATTACTGATATCTGTAGCATAACTTCCCTCAGGTACCTGATAATGCCAAGGATCGTAGCCCCAGTTGAAAGAATCTTTATCCTTAACATATTTACTGAGGAATGTGTCAACTTTCTTATCGTCCTTTGTGTCATTAGCTGCGGCCTCGGCAAGCAAGTCATAAACTTGATAATTACTATTGCATACGTTCACACCTTCAGTCCCTTCAGTCGGAGCAACATTTGCTCTTGAACAAAATTCTGCTCCTGCTAATGTCACATCGAGAGTCTTGTTAGCAAATACATCTCCTTCATTAATTGAAGCAATATCGTACAAAGGTAAAAATTCAATATGAGTTACACCGGCTACACTCAAGTCTTTAAGATGTTTACCGACATTGGAATTAAGTTCAGTTAATCCCTTGTACTTACCCTGATACTCGGCGCTTACCCCTTTATCTGTACCAACAGTTAAATCACGAATATGAGATTCAGTGATAAGCATGGCGGAAATATCTGCCTCGGTTGCCTGTGAATGCGGTGCCGTTACAGTGTCCCATCCTGCAGGTTTTGCTTCATCACGGTTCAAGTTTACCACAGCGGAACTTACGTTCGGGTTTTCTGCATTATCCCACAGAATGGAAAGGCTGTAAGGGTCAGTAACCCAAGTAGTTTCAATATTTCTTGTGGCAGGATGGTACACTTTAAGTTCATACTTATAAGCTGCGTTACCGTCTGCAGTCAGACCATCAGCATTGTATGACCACACGCCGGTAGCCGGATCTTCTGTCATATCACCACCATTATCATTCCAGGTTCCAAGACCGGCTTCAGGCCAGATATGAACCTTAACTTCTTTGGCGGTTGGCGCCCATACCTTAAAAGTAACACCGGAATCTGTAACCTTGGCACCTAATTCAGTTTTCAGTAATGCGGAAGTTACATATAGATCATCAATGACACCCGCGGTTTGAATTCTTGTCTGAGCCTGAACTTCATTATTGCCATCAAGGGCGACTAATAGAGCTTCACCTTTCAGAAGCTGTTTTATTTGAGTATTATCAAGCTTAACATCTGCAGGAATTTCAAAGGCTTTAAAATCAGCTAGATTTGGATGAGCCGCCTTCAATTCGTTTGACAATGTTGTAGCTGTCAGATTAATGAACTTACCGGTGAGAATATTATCAGAAACTTCAATTGGTTCTGGATCAAACTGTAAACGCACGTGATAGTTTTCTGCATTCTTCCACACCAGAATATTCTTAGCCAGCCAATGGGCTGATGCATCATTTTCAGGATTAAAAGATGCAGAAAATTTATCATTATAAGCCTCCTCGGTCGAAGCATAGGATTCTGCCTGTTTGTTAGAAAGAGTCACAGAATGATCATCCGCAGTCCAGGAAATCTTCTGATCGCCGTCGTACAATTTATTTAAATTTTCGTCTCTAACAATAATATTCATGCATCCTGGAACCGAATAATCGTTGATTTCCAGTTTCCAATATGGACCGTATTCGTTTTTATCCGTAGGAGTAATCGATGTATCAGTCCAACCATTATTAGTAGTGGCAATTTTTGCATCACAACCTCCATCCCATAAATGCAGGCTTAGGCCACTTGGATCTTTCGAACCACGGGTACCGTATTCATCATCAAGCCATTGAATAACTACGTAACCAGCTGCTGACTGTACAACATCACCGATTGGTGCGGTCACACCGGTAGGAGTTTTCACTGTTCTTGGACTGAATTTACTCGGAGCTTTAGGATCAAAATTATCAGTGATAACATTTGGCTGTTCCGCATCACCGGAAGGAGATACTGACGAGTCAGCGGGTTCTACAGCTTTAGTGGAAGAGCCACCACAAGCTGCTAATGACAATGCTATAAAACAAGGCATTGTCAACATAGCTATTTTGCTAATTTTAATTTGCATAATTAATTCCCATACAATACAAAGAAATAAAAAGAAAGAAAATCTTTAAAATTTTCTGATGAGAGTAATCATCAGACAGAGCTGTAACTTATTGTTTTTTCCCGTTTTTATTTTTATAACTGTTTTCAGCAACTGCTATATCAACAGCTGCATGTTTAAAAAATAAAAACATGAGGGAATCTGGGTAGAAACTGACCAGTTCAGAATTTGTTTTTTATCGATTTGAGAATTTAGAAAATATTGATTTTTGTACCTTAAAATAGCATAATCTTTGAAGTCTACTCAAAACTATAGGATCAAAAAATGGCTAATCCTTTATACAAAAGAAATATCATTTCAATATCGGAGTTGACAAGAGATGAGGTTGAACTTGTTTTGACAACAGCCAAAAAACTGAAAGTTCTTCCCTACCATAACTTGCTCAATAGAAAAGTAATCGCCAGTTGTTTTTTCGAAGCTTCAACAAGAACCAGACTGTCATTTGAAACCGCCATTCACAGACTTGGCGGCTCTGTGATCGGTTTTGCTGATGCAGGAAATACATCCATGGCCAAGAAAGGCGAAACTCTGGCAGACTCAATCAAAATTATTACCAATTTTGTTGATGCCATAGTTATGAGACATCCTCGTGAAGGTGCTGCCCGACTGGCAACAGAATTCTCAAGAGTTCCGGTTATCAATGCCGGAGATGGTTCAAACCAGCATCCATCTCAGACTCTGCTCGATTTGTTTACCATTTATGAGACCCAGGGTTCATGTGATAATCTGAAAGTTGCGTTCGTAGGCGATTTAAAATACGGCAGAACTGTTCACTCTCTTGCGCAGGCTCTGTGCTGGTTTAATGCAGAAATATTTCTTGTTTCTCCTCAGGCTCTGGCAATGCCGGACTATATACTGGAGGAGCTGGATGATAAAGGAATCAAATACACCATCTGCGATAACCTGGAGGAAGTTATTCCTCATCTCGATATTCTTTACATGACTCGAGTTCAGAGAGAACGTTTTGATGAAAGTGAATACCATTCCATCGCATCAAAATATGTTCTTCATCCGGATATGTTTACAAACGCCAAATCCAATCTCAAAATTCTGCATCCGCTGCCTAGAGTTGATGAAATTGATCTGGCAATGGATAAAACACCTTATGCCTATTACTTTGAACAGGCGGAAAACGGTGTTTACGCCCGTGAAGCACTGCTGTCTCTGGTACTAAACGAGGAGGTTAACTAAAATGACCGAAAAATCTCAGTTACAGGTAGAAGCTATATGCAACGGTTCTGTGATAGACCATATTCCTGCCGGTCAGGGGATCAATATTTTAAAACGTTTCGAAATGCTTGATACCCGTGCGGCAAACCGCATTACCGTAGGTTTTAATCTTCCATCCAAGGCTCTTGGTGCAAAAGATCTGATTAAAATCGAAAACAAGCAGCTGACTCAGAAACAGGTAAACCAGTTGGCACTTCTTGCTCCTACTGCTACAGTTAATATTATTGAAAATTTTGAAGTTGTTCAGAAGTATCATCCTGAACTTCCGGAAAAAATTGAAGGCGTTTACAAATGCCCAAATAATAACTGTATCACCAACTATGAGCCGGCTGTTGTAACTTCCTTCTTCATCGTAAAAGGAAAAAATCAGAACGTGAAACTCAAATGCAAATACTGTGAAAAAGCATTTGAAAAGGCAATCATCGGTGCAACACTGGAAAATGCCGGAAGATAGTAAGATCCCCGGTATTCAGCACTGAAAAATTAAAAACTCCTGTACATGTTTTTGAATATACGGGAGTTTTCTTTTGTGTAACAGCATCGCAATGCGATGCCGCGTCATTATAAGTTTGTAGTCTGTTAGTGGAAACCAACGTTTTTCAGCACGCTTTCGTTGCGACCGTTTCCTTCTCTGATCTTTATTTCCAAACGAACATCGTTCTGGGAATCTGCGTATTTCAAAGCATCTTCGTAACGAATTACTCCCGAGAAGTACAAATCAACCAAAGACTGGTCGAATGTAACCATACCCAACTCTCGTGAATCCTTCATGATCTGCTTCAGTCGTTCCAGTTCACCTTTCAGCAGAACATCGGCCACGATCGGGGTTCCAATCAGAATTTCGAATACCGCACGGCGGCTCTTTCCATCTTTAGTAGGAACCAGCTGCTGAGCAACAACACCGCGGAGGTTGAATGACAGATCAAACAGCAACTGACGGTGTTTGCTTTCCGGAACCAGGTGCATGATACGTTCTATAGCCTGGTTGGCGTTATTGGCGTGCAGGGTTGCCATACACAGGTGACCGGTTTCAGCAAAGGACAGCGCAAACTGCATGGTTTCCTCAGATCGAATTTCACCGATCAGAATTACGTCAGGAGCCTGACGCAGTGATGACTTCAGTGCGGCATCGAACGATTCTGTATCCACACCTACTTCACGCTGGGTGATAATAGACTTGTCATGATGATGAACATATTCGATAGGATCTTCGATAGAAAGAATATGACCTTCAGTAGAACGGTTTCTGTGACCGATCATTGCCGCCTGGGTGGTGGACTTACCGGCACCGGTAGCACCGACGAACAGGATCAGTCCGCGTTTCATCATAACTAGATTTCTTAAAATTTCCGGGATCTGCAACTGCTCAATTGTAGGAATTTCACTTACAATTCTACGCAGAATAAAGCCTGGTACACCAGTCTGCATGAAGCAACTTACACGATATCTTCCCAACTCCGGGCGCTGGATAGCGAAGTTGGCTTCGAAAGTTGTTTTAAACTGATTTTCAAGATCAGGACGATCGTAAAAACATTCCTTCATCAAATCCATTACCATATCCTGGGTAAGTTTGACCTGATCAATTTTTACAATTCTTCCATTGAGTTTCATGGAAGGTTCCAGACCGGTAGTCAGAAATAAGTCGGAACCACCCTTTTCATTCATGATTGTTAAGAATTTATCAATCTTGAAAACACCTTCAAACATTGCCATAAAATTATTCCTTAAAGCTGTTAAATTGTCGTAGGATCTTTTGCAACTGCACGGGCATCCTGTGCACTGATAACACCGGTTACAACCAGACGTTTCAGACACGCATCAAGAGTCTGCATACCTACGGAACCGCCGGTCTGAATTGCGGAATACATCTGCGCAATTTTATCTTCACGGATCAGGTTTCTGATAGCTGGGGTACCAATCATGATTTCATGTGCTGCCACACGTCCGCCGGCAATTTTCTTGATCAGAGTCTGCGATATTACGGCATTCAGTGATTCTGAAAGCATGGAACGAACCATACCTTTTTCAGCACCAGGGAACACGTCGATGATACGGTCGATGGTTTTAGATGCTGAGTTGGTGTGCAGAGTTCCGAACACAAGGTGACCGGTTTCTGCGGCGGTCAGAGCAAGTCGAATGGTTTCAATATCACGCAATTCTCCGACGAGGATGATATCAGGGTCTTCACGGAGTGCGGAACGAAGCGCATTGTTGAATGAGTGGGTATCTTTGTGAACTTCACGCTGATTTACCAGACAGTTCTTTGAAGTGTGCACAAATTCGATAGGATCTTCAATTGTCAGAATATGATCGTGGAAACTTTCATTTACATAGTCAATCATAGCCGCCAGAGTGGTTGACTTACCGGAACCGGTTGGTCCTGTTACCAGAACCAGGCCTCTAGGTGCTTCTGCAATTTTTCTGAAAATTGAAGGGCATTTTAACTGTTCAAGTGTAAGTACCTTGCTGGGAATGGTACGGAATACGGCACCGATACCGCGGTTCTGGTGGAATACGTTCACACGGAAACGGGCTGTTCCCGGAAGTTCAAATGAGAAGTCGCACTCCAAATTGTCTTCGAGTTCCTTTCTCTGCTGGTCGTTCATGATATCATAAACCAGTTTGAACACTTCTTTATCAGGAAGCGCTTCCAAATCGATTTTTCTCATATCGCCATCGATACGGATCATCGGTGGTAATCCGGCTGACATATGTAAGTCGGATGCATTGTTGCTCACACTATACTGGAGCAGTTCAGTCATATCTAAAGCCATAAATTATCCTTAGGTAATCAATACTCATCCCTGAGTTTTTAATAATAAAATAACCTTAATTATACAAGATCATTTTTTTGAACTTTAAGAAGTAGATAACGTTTTGAGACTAATATTATAGATTTTGAGATTGACATATTCAGCAAATCAGAAGGGGAAATGTTTCCAGCTTTGAAAGAAAACTCCTCCTGATTTGTGATATCATGGCAACAAATGTATCGAGCTTTCAGTTTTTAGAGAAATTAAATGACAATATCCAACAATATCAAGCAGGTAACTGCAGAAATTGAAGAGTTCCGCTGTAAATACAAGATCTCCCATCCGGTCAATCTTCTGGCCGTCAGCAAGACCAAACCTTATGAATCCGTAATGGAGGCATACAATGCAGGACAGAGACGGTTTGGAGAAAATTATGCCCAGGAGGGATGCGAAAAGATCGAACGGGCAAATGCAGAACATATCCCGGACATAGAGTGGTTCTTTATCGGTCCGATCCAGTCCAACAAAACAAAAATGATTGCAGAACACTTTGACTGGGTTTTAAGCTGTGACCGTTCCAAAATAGTAACCAGGCTTAATGAACAGCGTCCGTTCCATAAGGGTAAACTAAAAGTATGCATTCAGGTTAATATTTCTGAGGAGGAGCAGAAAAGCGGCGTCTATACCGAAAGTGAAATTATGGATCTGGCTGCATTCATTGCAAAACAGCCGAATCTGGAATTTCGCGGACTTATGGCTATTGCACTGAATACCAGTGAACCGGCTACTCTGAAGGACGAATTCACCAGAATGAACAGCCTTTATCAGAAACTGAAATCCATATATCCGACGGTTGATACACTTTCAATCGGAATGACTGCAGATATGGAAATTGCAGTAGAATGCGGTTCAAATCTGGTCAGGATCGGAACCCGGATATTCGGCGCCCGTAACTACAATAAATAGAAAAGAACAAGGAACACAAAATGAATAATTTGAAAATAGCCTTTATCGGCGGCGGCAATATGGCAAGATCTTTAATCAGCGGACTGATTAAAGCAGGATATGACAGCAATCTTATTTCTGTATCCAACAGAAGCGAAGGAAAGCTGATTGCGTTAAATAAAGATTTCGGAATAAAAACATCCCTGGATAATTATGAAATTGCAAAGGATGCTGACGTGATTGTACTTGCTGTAAAACCACAGTTCATGGCAGAAATGTTGAACCAGCTGACAGCAAAGATTAATGATTACGGAAACAGACTGATCATATCTCTAGCGGCCGGTGTCACTGTAGAAAGACTTACTGGTTTACTGAACGGACATAAAAAAATTGTAAGACTTATGCCTAATACTCCTGCTCTGATCGGGTATGGCGTAACCGGAACATTTGCGGCACCGGATGTTAATGCTGAAGAAAAAGAATTCACCAACAGAATTCTTACAGCTGTAGGTAAAGTTGTCTGGGTAGAAAAAGAAAGCGACATTAATACAGTGACTGCCGCATCAGGATCTTCTCCTGCATACTTCTTCCTCTTTATGCAGTACCTGATAGAGCACACCAAAGAAATGGGTCTGTCAGAGGAGCAGGCAAGAACTCTTGTGGTTGAAACAGCTTTAGGTGCTGCCCAAATGGCAATTAAAAATGCTGATGTATCTCTCGAAACGCTACGTGCCCAAGTTACATCCAAGGGTGGTACTACTTTTGCGGCAATAAGCAAGTTCGAAGAACTGAATCTTAAAGATTCGGTTTCTGCTGCCATGGATGCGTGCGTTGCAAGAGCCGAAGAAATGCAGAAACTCTTCTGAAAATTGTAACTTTTGTGGTCAATTTTGGTTCATTGAAATTTGACCTCTACAGCCGGGAGGAAGTTAATCAATCCCGGTTTTTCTTGCTTTTATAACTGTCCTGAATCAACATGCGGGACTGCTATATCAACAGCTGAAGAAATACATTTTGTTAAGTTCTGAGCTTTTCCTACTTTGCTTTTCTACATTTTTCTGATTTGTAAGTATTTGTATTTCAATGTCTTTTTAATTTTTAATGTGAAGAAGAGCACATTTTGTTTATTAAAAAAAGTAGAAGTTTATGTTTTGTTATTCAGTTGTAGTACATTACAAAAAAAGTTTTTTGGCCCAAAATTAGTGCTCGATTTTTCAACCGTTCATCCTAGATGCTTGTACTTGATTTTGCATGCGGGCGCGATGTAAAACGACATAAGGTTATTGTCTGATTACAAGTGCTATGTTTAGTTCGTGGTGTTATATTGGTGTCTTTTGGATCGCACTGATTGAGGATAAAAGTGGAATAAAGTCTTCAAAAGCTCCAAACAAATGATAATGAATGGTGTTGTTTTGGTGCTGTGTCTTTTTATGAGCATAGGCTTTGCGGCGTTATTTATGGTCCAACTAATTATCAAAGGTTTATTTCTTGATATCAAATTTATATGTCTATAAATTGACATATTTGATATTAACTGCGGCTGTTGATATAGCAGTTGTGGAAAAAGGTTATAAAAATAAAAACGGGAAAAACAATTAGGTTACAAATCTGATGGTTACTCACATCAGAAAATTTTTAAGATTTTCTTTCTTATCTATATTTGTGTTGTATGGGAATTTTTTATATGCATAGTAAATTAAAGAAACTTGCCCTGATAACAATGCCTTGCGTTGTTTCTCTGGCATTAAGCGCCTGCGGTGGCAGCAGCCATCATTCTTCATCCAGTCCTTCAGCAGAAGTTCTTGATTGGGCTCAGACTACTGGTACATACGATGATGCAAGCATTGTTACAGAAGCTGATTTGCCGGCTATTCTTGAAGGATGTGAAGTTCCTCAGGGAGCCCTGATTGTTATGGGTGATGTTTTCGAAAAATACTACTCTTGGATTTGGAATGACGACAAGGGAAATATCCTTGGAGAAGGAGCAAAATGGCCAGGAGCTGAATTTACAAATGATGTTCTTGCTTCCTGTAGCGAAAGTATTCATAAATACGTTGCTCCAGAAGATAAATCGATGGAGGGTGTCTCAGAATACGTTGCTCCAAAAAGTAAATCGATGGAGGGTTTCTCAGTTATCGTTAATAACGGGGACAACGGCAAACAGACCGGTGACGGCAATATATTCACTCAGAACAGAGCTTGCCTAAAAATTTATGATGAACAAAGTAGTCCTGGAAAATATCAGTCTGAATTTGTTTCTGCTACCGAATGCGGTGTTTCTGTAGAAGGTCTTCCTGCAACATTCCCTATAGACGTTTATATTAAAAACAATGGACAAAGAATTTTCAATGATGGAACCATTTCTATCCAAGAACTTGCAGGAAAGGAAGAAAGTGGTTATACAATTGTAACACTCTTAATAAAAGGAGCAGGTATTACTGCTGAAACAACCGGTAAATACTGGTTTGGTGACAATGAAGATTCTGCGAAAGTTTTCAGAAACGGTGAAAAAATTAAAATCGGCGACAAAGTTAAAGTAAACGATGGAGAAACCCAAACAACCGAACTTCACGTTAGCTACGGTGAAGGCGATGATACTGTAACTTCAAGCTACAAAGTTGAAAAATCATTTTCATCCAAGGACGATTCCTGCCGTCTCAACAAGCAGAAACAGACCCTGGGCGCAACCTACAGTAGCGAAAGCACCACCTTCAGAATTTGGTCGCCTGACTCAAGCGATGTAAAAGTAACCGTTGATGGTAAAACCTATGAAATGACCAAAGCCGCAATACCTTGCTACTCTGAGGTTTATGAAGTTAAAGTTGACGGTGATTTAGTTGGCAAGACCTACCAGTTCACAGTTGACGGTAAGAATGTACGCGATCCTTACGGCAGAATGGTTGTTGGCAACGGTAGCAATGCCAATGTCGTAATGGATCTGAAGAAATCAGATCCTGATGGTGATTGGGTAGAATCACCTAAACTGGAGAACAGAGAGGATTCTATCGTTTACGAAGTTCACGTTCGCGATTTCACTATTGATGACACCTCCAATGTTGCTCCAGATAAGAAAGGCCGTTACCTCGGTATGGTTCAGCCCGGTACCACCTATAACGGTGTCACGACCGGTATCGATCACCTGAAGGAACTCGGTGTAACTCACGTTCAATTACAGCCAATCTACGACTACGCAACCTGCTCCGATGTTGATTCACAGGATAAGACCTGCTATAACTGGGGTTACGATCCATGGAACTATAACGTACCGGAGGACCGTTACACTTCTGTATGGGGAACAGACAACTACGATACAAAAATCAAAGAAGTTAAGACCATGATTAACGAAATGCACAAGAACGGCATTCGTGTAATTATGGACGTTGTATATAACCATACATACAATAACGGTGACGCTGCATTCAAAAATATTACCGGGAAATACTTCGCTCCGAAAGATATGACTGGTACCGGTAACACTATC
>JAEEGK010022538.1_pt1 | contig 13222 bp, 6 predicted proteins | sample 8958771 | NCBI WGS metagenome assembly JAEEGK01 (sample SAMN16246547, study PRJNA631951) | gut metagenome | biome: gut microbiome; feature: rumen; material: SC-attached | host: Bos | place: Iran: Karaj | collected 2018-10 | reverse complement strand
AACAAATGAAAGCTCCTGTAAAAGAATTTAAAAGTCAAACTTATAAAGACAAAAGTAATGCAGGAAATTTATATAAATATTCAAGAGGAATTAAGGATGAAGAATTACAAAGAAATTTAGCAAATTATGAATTATTTTTTGAGAAAAATCCTAAGAATAAAGATAAAAATATTCTCAAAGCTTTTAATACAAATAACAAAAGTGATATTTATGTACAAAATAATTATAAAGATTCAAATGCTGAAATTCTTTCAAAAATTTTAGATTCAAATGAAGAATTTTCTCCTAATTCACCATCAAATTTAAAAATATATCAAAATGAAATAAACCAGATTCAAAATAATCAAAATAACCAAAAGGAATTAAATACAGAATCAGAAAATCAAAAAAATTATTTAAATACATCTCAAAAAGAAATAAATAATGAAACATATTTATCAGCTTTAAATGAAACATTAACTTTATTAGATCCAGTTTTTGAAGGATTATCATTAAATGAAAAAATTGAAAAATTAATTCAATTAACAACAGATGAAAGAAGATCAGCTCGTTTAGGTGCAGTAGTTGCATTATATTTAATATGTAAAAAATATTCAAATGAAATTGATGAAGAACATAAAGGAGTAATAATAGAAAATATAGTTTCATTACTTCAAACTTATGAAAAACAAGAAGAATTATTTTTAGTTGCTTGTTTAGAAATTTGTTGTTTATATGGTCCTATTGATATTCTTATTGAAAATATTGGTTTAATTTGTATGTTTATTACTGATTTTAATTTCCCTAAATTACAAAAAGCTACTTTTAATTGTTTAATGAATATGGAATATGATGGAATAAGAACTTTAATTGAATTAGCTTCTAAAGATTATCAAGATTATCAAAGTTTTATTTTAAATTGTTTAATTCAAACACCTCATATTCAAAAAATAATAATAATAAGAGCTTTATTAAATGAAGTTTATTCTAATTCTGCTCAAAGAAGAAATATTGCTTTAAGTGCAATTAATAGAATGCATGAATTAGTTAATGATCCTGATACATTAGAAAAAATAGATTCTTTTTTTAATGAACCAAAAATTAAAAAAGAATTTATTGCTTCTATTTTAAGGACTGCTGGTCCTTTTGGAGAAATGATATTATTAAATGAAATTAAAACTAATAAAGATTTTGAAGTTAGAAGAGCAATTGCAAATGCTTTTTCATATAGAATCCCAAAAAATCCAAAGTATTTAAAAATGAAATTAGATAAAAATGATACTTATTCAAATACTAATAATTTACCTGGTTCTTTTTGCAAATACAATGGTAAAATTGCTCCTGTTATTGAAATGAATAATAAACAAATAGAAGATTTATTAGATGAAGAAGAAGAAGATGATGAAATTAAAAATGAAAGAAATTTACAAAATTTAAATGAAGATGAATTTTTAGAAGTTAATACAAGAGATTTTTTAGCTGCTTTACAAAGAATGTTATCAATGAATTATGAGCATTCAAATCCACAATTAGTTCATAATAGAGAAAATAATTATAATACTTTAGATAATTTAAATATTCATTCAACTCAAAATAATGAAAATAATGAAAATGAAGAAGAAGAACAACCAAATGAATTAAAAGAATATGAAACATTAAATAAATATATTTCATTTTTTGAAATTCCTCAAAATGAGAATCCAAATACAACAAATAATGAATTATTAGATGAAAATGGAAATTATTTAGTAACAGAAGATGTAATAAAAGCATTAAGTCATTGTTTAAAAGATTATAGTTCAAAAGTAAGAGAAAGTGCAGCAACATCATTAGGTTTAATAGGATTACCAGAAAGTTTATTATCAATAGATGGTTTAATAGATAATATTAATGATGAAGATGTTAATGTTCGTTCTAAAATAATATATGCAATTGGAAGAATTGCTCCTGGAGCTGATTCTTCATATATACCTTTTATTATTGATTCAGTTCAAAATAATATGTGGAAAGTTAAAAAAGCTTCATTATATGCTTTAAGTCAATTTGGTGAAAGAGCTGCTAAAAATTCTCTTCCTTATTTAGTTAAATTACTTAAAGAAAGTTCAATTAATAAAAATGTAATAGCTCAAACTATAGTTAAATTAGGTTTAGAAGGAGAAGGAGTTTTATTGAAAATAATGTCGAATGAACCTGATTCAAATTATAAATTAAAGGCTGCAATAGTTCATGCTTTAGCTTATACAGATATAACATCTACAAATATAGATTTTATAGTAGAATGTATATTTAGACAAGGAAAAAATTCATTTAGTTTAGTTAGAAGAAGTTCAATATTTTCAATAAGAGTTCTTGCTGAAAAAGCAGATGAAAAAATAACATATTTAAAAAGGAAAAATATTATTCCATTTTATTATGATAAATTAAAAGATAAAGACGCTAATATTCAAAGCTATGCCATTAATTGTATTAAAGCTCTTGGTCCTCAAGGTGAATTAATATTTATTGAAGGATTTACTAAAGATCCAAATCCTATTATTAGAACAAATTGTGGAATTGGATTAGCTGAAAGTGGTGTTCATACTTTAAGAACTTTATTAATTGGATTACATGATGAAAATGAAGCTGTTAGAAATACTATTGAAAAATTAATTGTTGTTAAAATGGATATTAATAATGTTATTCAATATTTTGGAGAAAATGGTCAATTACTTTCTCTTAAAATTAGTGTTAAGGATATTTTGGAAAAAAATAAAAATTTAAGTATGTTTACTGCCAATTATTTTAATCAGTTAATTTCAGCTATTGAAAGATATGAAATGGAAAATAAAGATAATGTTAATTATGAAGAAAATAAAGTCAGTGAACAAGAAGGAGAAAATTTAGAGAATATGGAAAATAATAATGTTGAAAGTGAAGGAAATTAAGGGTGAGCAAAAAAATTTTTAATTTAATAATTTAATTTTTGAATTTTTAATTTTTTTTTTATTTGACAATAACAAAATAAACATAAAAAAAATAATATTATTAAGCTCACAAAAAAATCAAATAAGGTATAAATATATAAAAATAACTAACAAACATATACTCCCTATATTACAATATTTAATGAATTTTATTTATACTTCTCAAGATATTAACTTAAATTTTATACTATGAAATAAAACAAAATATTCAAGTATATAAATATTTAAGAAGAAGTGAAATAGAAGAAAAAAGAATAGATTAATTAAATTAATCAAATAATAATTTATAAAAAATTAAATGAAGGGAAAATATTAAATCAAAGAATAAAATCGATAACTTTGATTTTGTTTCATTATATATTGGAAACATTTCTTTTGATACAATTAATGTGAAATAATAGTACATTTTTACTGTTATTTATATGATAAATATATAGTTAAAATATTTTCATGAAGAATAATTTCTACAATTAATTGCTGCTACTTATTCCCTATTAAAAATTGTTCTCATAAATCAGATGATTATTAAGTAATTTAAAATATATTGAACTTACTCAAAAAGTTTTTGAAAAATATATTGAAAAAATGATAGGAATAATAATGGAAAACAATTGGTTCTTGATTCAAAAAAATATTTTTTCACTAATCTAATTTTTTCTATTGGATGAAGTTATTATATATTTATAATAATTTAATTTTATGGGTTTTTTATATATTATAATTATTTTAATATTTTTTTTAAAATTAAAAGTTAATTTTTTGGGAATTCTTGCTTGATGGATGAAATAAAAGACTTTAAATTTTCTCAAGGAAAAAATAATTGTTTTGAATATGGAGCACTTTTTAAATATGATAAATTATATGATAGTTTAAATAATTTAAAAATAAGAAAAACATCTAACAATGAAAAAAGGAAATGTGATAATAAAAATAATTTTGAAAAAAATAACATTAAATCAAGAAATATTCAATTAAATAATCAATTACAATTAAATGATGAAGATAAAAGAAATAAAGGATATAAAACTTTAAATTTAAATAAAACTGAAAATTTAAAAGATAATATTAATAATCATTATATTGAAAAAAAACTTAAAAATAATTTTCGTTTGAAAAATAATAATATAGAAAAAGAAAAATCATTAAGTCATCCAAAAAAACTAAATTTTTTTCAAATATCAAAAAATAATATTACAGAAAATAGTAATTTTAAAAAAATTCATTCAATTAAAAAAAAAATTAATTCTTCTTCAAGAAATAAAATTAGGAAAATTCAAATAAATAATTTAATTAATAATAACAATATTCAAGATACTTCAGAAATTATTAAAAAAATAAATTTAAATCCAATAGACTATCTTTCTTTTAGTAAAAAATTAGAAAAATTAAAAGATGAAAATAATTCAAATAGTAAAACAAAAACAAAAGTAAAATTAAGACCAAAATCAACTCAAAAAATGGAAAGTAAAAATATAATAAAAAAAAATTTAATAAAATTATCCAAATCAAAAAATAAAAAAGAATTAAATCCAAAATCAAGAACTTTAAGTCCTAAAGAAAGAATAGTTACATTTTCAAAAAATTCTTTATCAATTCATAATAATTTACATAAATATGATACATTATCAAAAAATATTTTTATAGAACAATGCTTAAAATATAAATTAAAATATTCTTCATTTAGTTATCTGAATACTTCAATAAATAAAACAAATGATCATAAACTTAATATTTTTAGTTCTAATGAAATGCTTTCAACAAGTGAAATTTCAAGTAAAAATCAAAATAAAAAGTTTTCAACAATTACAGAAAAACTTTTAAGTAGAAATATAAATAGTGATTTAAATATTACTTCATTTTTTAATAAAAATTATTTAATATCTTCCACTTTAAGAGTTAAAACTCAAATTGAAGAGAAGAAAAAAAATAAAATGTTTTCTAATAAAGAAAAATCTTTAATGTTCAAAAAAATTAGTCATATAAAAAATAAGAATAATAAAAATAAAACGGAATCATTTAATATGTGTAATTCTAAAAAGAAAGATTATAAGAATAAAAAAGATACAAGTAAAGAAGAAGATTTTAGTGTAATAGAAAAATTAAAAAAAGAATATAAAGAAAAAATAGATTTAATATTGAAAAAAAAAGGGAAAAAAAAAATCAAAAAATAATTTATTATAAATTCTTTGTAATAAAATAATAAATCTTTATAACCTATATCTTTTAATTTAACTATATAATATTAATTAGATAATAATTAAAATTTCATTCTTTTTCTTCCTATGAATGAACAAGGAAATTTTTGGAAATCTTTTTCATTTAATAAAATAGGAGTTTTAAATAAATTATTAAATTTTAAAATCTCAGAATTATTTTTTCTTTTATGAACTTTATTTTTTATTTTCATTTTCTCTTTTCTTTTTTTTAAATTTTTTAATATTTTTCTTTGTTTCCTTTCTGTTGCTGTTAAATAATCAGAAATTTTTTTATTTTTTTGTTTTAAATTTACAAATATTTTTAAATTAGATTTAAATTCTTTTTTTTTTTTTTCTTCTTTTTTTTTTTTTATTTTTTTTTTTATTTTATTAATAAAATTAATTTGATTACCTATTGATTCAATATTTTCATCAAAAGAATAATGATAATCTTTTGATTTTTCTTCTGTTGAATAAATATAATATATTTGTTCCTCTTCATAATTTTTTTCAGAAAATGAATCTTGAAAAGAAACAAAAGAATTAATTGATTCTGTATTTTCAAAATCATATATTGAATCTTGAAAATACAAACTTGATTCTTGATTGTTAAAAATTATTTCCATTCTTTTTAATATAATTGGTTTTACGTAAAATTTATTAATTTATACCTTAATTATTAATAAAATAATTTTTTGGGAATAAAAAATAAAATTTTATTTTATTATATAATTCTATTTTAATTAAATTATTCATTATTTTTAATAATAGAAAAAACAGGATGTGCTTTTTTACTATTAGTAGGACTTTTTTCAGTAGTTGTTTCAACTGAAGGACATTCATTTTTAATTTCAATTTCAATATCACTATTAATACATTTAAATATATTTTTATTATTAATATCATTAAAATTAATATAATTATCTTCAACGCCTAAAAATAATAAAAATTTTTGTCTTGCTGTCATTTCAAATTCTTTACAATAAATTTCAGATTCTTTTTTTCTTAAATGTCTCATTTGATCAGCTAAAGTATATGTTTTAGGTCCAATCCCAAAAGTTTTTTCTAAATAATTCCTATTATTACTTAAAAAAAAATTTCTATAAAAATTAATATAAGAAATATCTAAAATATTCTTTGCTTCTTTCCTCATGTTATACAATTTCTCAATATTCTTCTTATTTTTATCTTCATTTTCAATTTTATATTTTTTACTTATTTGATTTGAAAGAAAATCTTTTAAAGGTGCTGAAGATATATTTGAATTATGGGTTTTTGTTACATTTTGCGTTATTTTCCCAGATATTTTTCTTATTCTAAATCTTTGAATACCATATAAATTTTTTATAAAATCATTAATAAAATTAATCACAAAACAATGATACATTACTTTAATTTTTCTTAATAAATTATCAAAACAAAATTTTGAATGAATTGGTTCAATTTTTGTTTCAACATCTTTTTTTTTCCTTCCTCTTTTCACAGGTTCTGAATTATTTTTTCTTTTTTTTAAATATTTTCCTTTTGGAATTAACGCTATATCTCTTAATGAGTAAATTTCTTTTTGCATTTTTTCATATTTTTTACTAATTATTTCATAAATATTAGAATCATAATAATCTTCATCACATATCATTTCAGTTTCTTCCATTATAATTATTTTCTCTAATATTATCTGAAAAATAATTTGTTTTTTTAAAAATTTGTTTTTTTATAATATAATATATCTATTTTATACTATAATATATTTATGGTTAATGTTTTACTAGTGGGAAATGTGATTATAACTCTAAGATGTTATGGTTTTTATTGATTCAAGGAAAAATAGGAAAATAAATTATTTTCTACGATAAAATAATAAAAAAAGGAAAAAAATAAATATTATTTCTTAAATTTTAATCAGCATATTTTTATTAAAAATTAAATTAAAATAAAAGAAATATAATACAAGAAGATTAGTAAAAAAACAAATATTAAAAGAAATACATTAATATTAAATAAAATAATAAAAAATAAATCTTAATAAATGTATTTATTTATTTTTTTAACTTCTTTAATCATTCCATCAGTAAAAGAACTTTAAATAAAATAAAATAGTTCTTTTTTATTATTGTCTAATAAAAACTTTTTTAACACATCATAAATTTTACATTAAGTTATAAAAATATATGAAATTTTAATTCATATAATTTATTTAACCTGTTTTATCTGTCTTATATTTTCAAATGCTATTTTTATAACTTCATTAATTGAAAAAATCTACAATATGTTTAACAATCTAAAATATGGTTTATTGTATTATTTTTCTTTATTATTTGTTGAAGAAATAGTTTTTTGATAATAACTATTAAAATTGAAATAATAATGTAATTTAATAAAAATCCTTGGATTTCTTTACAAAATTATTTTAATTATATTTTACATTTATTATTTTAGTATTTATCATCTTCAAAAAATATTAAATCTTTAAAATATTATTTAAAATTTTCAAAATAATTTATTGATTTTAATTAATTAATTTAAAAAAATTAAATTATATGAGTATTCCAATATGTATACTTGATTCAAATAATTCGGGAATAATATCAAATAAATCAGTTCAATATTATCAAAATATTGGAAAAATTTTAATGAAAAAAAGAAATTCTCCAAACAAAAATAATAAAGATTTAAAACAGTATGATTTTGAATCATTAATCACTTTACCAAGTGTTGAAAACAGTAAAAATATTTTTAATTGGTTTTCAAATTTATCATTAAAGGAAAGAGTAATGATATGTTCTATTCATAATAAATGGTTAAGTAATTTAATAAATCAATTAATAATTATTTATAATTATGATCAATATTGTACTTTAAGTCCCATTGGAGAATTTAATGATTTTTTTGAAGAATTTGAAATTAAAATTAATAATGTAGTTATTAATAGACGTCATTTATCAAATTATAATCATATTGGAAATTTAGAAAATGATAAAAACTTTTTTACATATTTTTTAAAATATGAAACAACTTTTCAAGATAAGAATAAAAGTGAATATAAAATTAATCAGCATTTTTTAAATAATTTAAAATTTTTTAATTATGAAGAACCAAATGATACTATATTAATAAGTAAATATTTTTTATCAGATGTTAAAGAATTTAAAAGGTATTTTGATTATTATACAGGAAGTAATTTTCTTAAAAGTTTTCTTACTCCAGATTTTAATGATGAAAAAAAATTATATAACTTTAAATTTCCATCTTGGTTATGTTCAAAACCAAATTTTACTATTTTTGAATTAATTGTTGGATATTTTGAACAAAATATATTATTAAATTATGAATATTATGATGTTACAAAGAAAATATATGATAATAAATTAATTGAAAGAATTAATGAGATTGATGAATTAAATATCAAATTAGAAAAATTTTTATCTGAAGAATATAAAGAAGAAAAATCTTTGTTTTCACAATTAAATCTTGCTGAATTAAAACAAAATGTACAAAAAGATTCCTCATTAGAAAAAGAAACTCATTATCAAAGATATTTAAATTCTAAAATTTTTGGAATTGTTAATCTGAGTGATTATAAAATAATGGATTCAATAACAGATAATATGGTAAAAGAATCAAAAGATAAAATGAAAGAATATTACAATAAAAGTATTTCACACTTTTTATATAATATTTCTTTTGTAAATTCAGAAGATGTAATTTCTTATAATAGACCTTTTTATGCTTATACTTTCAATTATATAACTGAATTATTTCAAAATAAAAATGCATATGAATTAATTAAAGATCTGGATAATAATTCAAATAAAAAAAAAAAACACAAAAAGAAAAAAAAGAAAAATACAGGAAATAAGGATGAAAATATTAATAATATTATAAACAACATAAAAGATGAAAAAGAAGTAAATATCATTGAGAAAAAAATAAATGAAAATGAGATTAATAAAGATGACATTGAGGAAAATAATGATAAAAAAAATAAAAAACAAAAAAACAAAAAACAAAAAGAATTTTTTTTATATCCAACTCAACAAAATAAGAAAAAAAAAGAAGAAAACAAAGAAAATGAAAATAATAATGATAAAAATATAATAAAGGAAAATATTATAACTTCAAATTTATCTCACAATAATTCTTCTACAGAAAAAAATAAAGATAATAACACTATTAAGCCAATAATAAATATAAATAAAAATCAATATAATTACTCTTATATTCCAATTTATACTCCTCAAATATTTCCTTTTTATTTATTAAATAATATATATTTATTTATTCCTACAGATAATTTTTTTTCAAAATTATCTTCAGAAATAGAAATATATAATATAAATGTAATAAATAATAATTTAAAATTAGAGCCTATAAAAAAAAATTTTTTAGAAAAACTGGATAAAATAATAAATGATAATTTAACTCAAACATATAATATAGATTTAATAAACTTTGGTTCTTTCACAACAAATTTATCAATTGAAGGAAGTGATATAGATATATTAATTAAATATAAACCAATTAAAAATAAAAATACTTTTGTTTCAGATTTAATTTCAATATTATATCAAAATAACAAAGAATTTGATGATATTAAAGCAATAACAACTGCAAGTGTTCCTATAATAAAACTTCAATTTGATATAAAACAATTTATGAATATTAAATACATTGAAGATTATTTAGATTATGATGATTTATATAAATTAAAATTTGATATTACTTTTAAAGAAAGTGATTTATATAATAATAATGTTAATAAAACTATTGATTTTGTAAACAAATCAATTGTAGATTTTCCAAGTATTAAAGAAATAGTATTATTAATGAAAAGATATTTTAAAAAAATAAAGTTAAATAAAAGTTATTTAGGAGGATTATCTTCTTATTCTCTTTTTTTAATGGTTTTAGCTTTTTTAAAATTAAAAAATTATTCAAAAGATTTTTCAATAGGAAAACAATTTTATGATTTTATTGAATGGTATTCTTTTTTTAATTTTTCTGAATATATTATAAATGTAAATGAATTAAATCCTTTTATTAAAATAAATGAATTGAATAAAAATGATAAAATTATTATAATAGATCCAATTAATCAATCTAATGTAGCAAAAAGTTCTTTTAAAATAGAACAAATTAAAAATTCTTTTATTAAAGTTTTGAATATAATAAAAATTGATGCATGGAAAATAGAACAACAAATAGAAATTGAAATAAATAATATTTCCCCTTTAAAAATATTAAGTTCAATTTTCAATATTAAATAAAAAAATCCTTAATATGTAAATTTTAATAATTAAGTATAAAATAATTTAAATTGAGTTTAATAAAAATATTAATTATCTAATTTAAATGATAGCCTCAGATACACTTTTACCAAAACCAATAAGAATATATAATAGTTTAGACAATTATTATTTTCAAAATGACAAGAAAGTAATATCCTATAATAAAACAACAAGATTATTTAAAGATGTTGAAAATTTTTTTCCAAATGAAGGAATGAAAAAATATGAAGTATTTAGTGTTTTAGGATATATAGAAGCAATAAGATTTGGATATATAATTTGTTCTGAACAAACTGCTTTTGTAGGAAAAATATTAAATTCAAAAGTTTTTAAAATAAATAAATTTATATATATTCCAAATCAAGGAAATGAAATAAATGAAGAAGATAAAAAATATATTAAAATGTTAGATGATTTCCTTAAAAGAAATCCATTATATTATAGTGATACATTTGATTTAACAGTATCATTTAAAATGTATGAAACTCAAATAAAAAAAAAAATTATTCCTTCATCTTTTATTTTTCCTTATACAATATCACATTTTGCATGGAATTATTCAATTGCAAAAATATTTGATTACAAAGGAATGAATGATTTTATATTTCCAGTAATAAATGGATACTTTGATACAAGAATAGTAAATTATAATGAAGATGATTTATCATTTATTGTAATAGGAAGAAAAGATGATAGAAGAAGTGGAATGAGATTTTTATTTAGAGGAGCAGATTTAAATGGTAATGTTGCAAATTTTGTAGAAACTGAAGAAATATTAGTTTATAGAGAACAAAATGGAATTGGACATATTTTATCTTTTTTACAAATTAGAGGAAGTATTCCTATAATATTTACTCAAGAACCTAATTTTCAATTAAATCCTTTAATAAGACCTAAAGATGATGTTAATATAAATGCTGAAGTATTTAAATTACATATGGATGAATGTATTCAAAATTATAATAATGTTTGTATTATCAATTTAATAGATAAGAAAAAAGATCAAAAAACAATTGGTGAGTATTACCAAACAGTAGTTCAATATTATAATACAACAAATTATAATAATCAAAATGAAAATGCAAATAAAGTAGATTTTACTTGGTTTGATTTTCATCATGAATGTCGTAAAATGAAATATGAAAATTTATCAAAATTAATGAAAACGAAAAGTGTAAGCAAAGGATTAAATAACTTTAACTTTACACATATAACATTTAATTATTCAAAAGTATTATCAATAACATCAAATAAAATAGATGAAATATTACATAGTGAAAATTTTATAACATTAGTAAAAACACAGAATGGGATATTTAGAACAAATTGTATAGATTGTTTAGATAGAACAAATGTAGTTCAAAGTGTATTTGGAAGATATTTTCTTCATAAAATGTTACAAGAATTAAAATTAAGTGAAGGACCAAATGGAGATCCTTTCCAGAAATTTAAACCTGTTTTTGAAAGTACTTTTAAATTACTTTGGGCTGATCATGGAGATTCATTATCATTATCTTATTCAGGAACTGGTGCAATGAAAAGTGATTTTGTTAGAACTGGAAAAAGAACTTTAATGGGAAATTTACAAGATGGTTATTTAACTTCTAAAAGATTTTATATTAATAATTTTTGGGATGGATATAATCAAGATTGTCATGATTATTTTTTAGGTTCTATTTCACCTAAAAAAAATAATTTTAAAAATCATAATGGAGGAAATTTAAAAGTTATTTTCCCTATTACTGTTTTTTTAAGTTATATTTTGTATTTTTTCCTTGTTTCTATGGCTTTACCTAAAGATTATCAAGATAATTTTTCTAGAAAATTATTTAGAATTATTGTTTTTTTTGGTTCTTTAGTTTTGACTTTTATGAGTGTTTTTGGAATGTTGAAAAAAACTTTAATTGATTTACATACTAGACATCCTTGATTTTAAAAATTTCTTTTTTTAAGGAATTAATTGTTTATTTAAATTTAAAATTTTATTTTTTAAATTTTTTGTTTTTTTGAAATGTATTTCTTTTTTTTATGTTTAAATATTATTAAGATAAAAATTGAAATACGATTAATTATGATAAATTATTATATTTATTTTTTTTTAAAAAGACAAATAATATTATTTTTGACAAAAATTAAAAAAAAAATTTCTTATTTACTACTATCAGAAAACGAAGAAAGTCAAAAAAATCTTTTTGGGTTTTTTCTACAATATTTAAATCTTTTTTTCTCAAATGAAAATTTGTATAAATCAATATTTTCTCTAAGAAAATTAGGATTAATTTTTTTTTTTGGGTTCTTTACAATCTTTCACAAAATGACCATATTTAGCTCATTTAAAACATTTTTCTCTTTCTCTTTCTTGTAATTTTTCATCTCTAGTTTTTGCTTGTTCTACTATAATTTTAGAACTTTTAAAATTATAATTATTAAAATATCTAATTGTATTAAAAGAAGATTGAACTGAACCATATTCAAGCAAAATTTCTTTTAATGATTATTTCTTCAACTTTTCCACATTTAGAAAATCAATTATTTAAATCTTCTTCTTTTACTTTTAAGGAAGATTACGAATAAAAATTCTTGTATTAGACATTAAAAAAAAGATAGTTTGAATTTATATAAAAATTAATTATTTCTTTTTTAAATAAGCAAAAATACATTATAATACTTTTATTTTAATATTTTTTATTTTTGTATTTTATAATATCATTCAATTGAATTTATCATTCATAAAATTTATATAAGAAATAAATTTGAATCTATTGAAAATTAGTCAAATTCACTTTCATTTACTTATTTT
>JAEEGK010022533.1_pt1 | contig 13224 bp, 10 predicted proteins | sample 8958771 | NCBI WGS metagenome assembly JAEEGK01 (sample SAMN16246547, study PRJNA631951) | gut metagenome | biome: gut microbiome; feature: rumen; material: SC-attached | host: Bos | place: Iran: Karaj | collected 2018-10 | reverse complement strand
TAAAAAACCATAATAAATAAATCTATAATAAAAAAACCAAAAAATAAAAAAAAAATAAATAAAAAAAAAAAAATGATAAGCAAATCCCATTTTATAGGTGAACATATTGCAAACATAAACCAAAGTTACAACTTCATAAAAGAATTAGGTCAAGGTTCATATGGTCACGTTCTTCGTGTTCAATCAATAACAACAGGTAACATATATGCATGTAAAAAAATGAATAAACGTAAAATAACAAACAAAGCTCGTTTCAAAACAGAAATTGATCTTCTTAGAGCAACAGATCATCCAAACATAATTAAATTATATGACATATTTGAAGATAATGTATTCATATATTTAATAATGGAAGAATGTACAGGAGGAGAATTTTTTGATAGATTAGCAAAAAGAGCAAAACAAAATAAAATGTATACTGAAAAAGATGCAGCTCGTATTCTTAAACAAATACTTCAAGCTGTTAATTATTTACATGCACATGGTGTTTGTCATCGTGATTTAAAACCAGAGAATATTTTATTTAGTACAATTGCAGAAGATTCACAAGTTAAATTAATTGATTTTGGATTAAGTAAAGTTTTAGATGGTGAGAATAATACAATGAAAGGTGCAGTTGGTACTACATTTTATATGGCTCCTGAAGTTATTACTGGTAAATATAATGAAAAATGTGATATTTGGGCTTGTGGTGTTATTATGTATATTATGCTTTGTGGTAAACCACCTTTTTATAGTAGTGATGAAGAAGAATTAAAAGAAAAAATATGTTCAATGAAATATGATATGAATTATAAAGAATTTGAAAATGTTTCTCAAGATGCTAAAGATATTATAAAAAGTATTTTTGTTCCTATGGATAAAAGACCTTCTGCTGCTGATATTTTAGATACTAAATGGATTAAAGATAATGCACCTAATGCTAAAAATTTAGGAATTGGTGTTGATTGGAATCATGTACGTGATTATTCTAATCTTAATTTAATGCAAAAGAGTGTTATTAATTTTACTGCTTTTCATTTAAATGAAGAAGAAACTATGAAATTTGTTGAAATGTTTAAAAGCTTAGATGAGAATAATGATGGTGTATTATCTATGGAAGAAATTAGAAAAGGTGTTGAAGAATGTAAATTTGAAGGTAAAATGAATGCTGATGATGTTGTTAATATGTTTAATGAAATGGATGTTGATAAAAATGGTTTAGTTAATTATACTGAATTTGTTTCTGCTTTAATGGATTATAGAAAAATGATAAAAAAAGAACAGTTACTTGAATGTTTTAAAAGTTATGATACTGATGGTTCTGGAAAAATTTCTTTTGATGAATTTTGTGATATGATTAAACCTCAGAATGAAAAAGAAAAAAAAGAATTACAGGAATTGTATAATAAATTTGATGATAATGGTGATGGAGAAATTGATTTTGATGAATTTGTTAATGGGTTTAATAATATGTAAAAAAAAAGGTTTTTATGTCTTTTCTTTTTTTTTTTTTGTTTTTGTTTTGTCATTTTGATTTTTTTTTTAATTTTTTTTAGATTGTATATGATATGATATTTTTTATATTTTTTATTATTTTAATGCATTATATTATTGGTTTGAATAGATGAATTTAAAATTTTTTATTTTTTATTATGAAAAATTTGGTTAATAAATATATTAAATTTCATATATTTTTAAAATAAATTTTTATGAAAATAAATCATATTAAAAGTTTTTTATTATGAATATTATTATAATTTTATTTTAATATTTTATTATATTTTTTATTATGAAATAATATTTATTCACAATTTTTTAAAATAAATTTTAATCATTATATTATTTACTATATTATTAAGAAAAAAATTTCACAAAAATAATTCACAAAATAAGAAAAAATTTATATCCATCTTATTAATAAGTTTTTGTATTTAAATATAGAAAAAGTTAAATTAAAATAAAATAAGATAATCAATATATAAATTATATTTATATGAAAATAAAGAAATAACAAATATGAAAATAAAAAAAATAAATCTTAATCGTGGAAAGGGTGATATACCATATTTTATTCATTTAAGAAGATTAAAGCTTATTGAAAACCGTGATAATAGTTTTAAAGTATTTAATAAAAAATATATTGATAATCCTTCAAAATTACAAAAAATAGAATCAGAAATAAAAATAAATCATTCTATTCTCCAAAAAAAATTACCAATCTTTAATAATATGAGTTTTGAATTTATTTCTCAATTTAAAGAAATAAGAAAAATTGAAACAGAACGTTTAAAAAATACTAATAAATTATTAAATAATATATTATACAAATTAAAAAATCCAAAATTAAAACCATGTAATTCTCAACTAATGATATACAAATCTTTATCTACAAAATTAAAAAAAAAAATCATTCTATACCATATATGCGTTTTTCAAATCCATATCCTTAAAATAATAATCATAAAAAAAACTAAAAAAAAACTTAGAAAAAAAAATTATATTAATTAAAAAATAAAAATTATTATTTTAATTTAAAATATTCTTTAAATTAAATAATAAATCAAAATCTAATCAAAAAAAAAAAAATCACAAAAAAAAAAACTACTAAAAAAAAAAACCAAATTTTAAACTTTCCTATTATAAACTTTCTTTTCAATTTCAGCAAATAAATTAAGTGAATTATACCCAACACACAATTTAATAATTTCAGGAAATTTTTCTTTATCATCAAGAATATCAATACTAGTCATATTTTCTTTAATAAAAGATCTAATTTCTCTATATTTATTATAAATATTAGTAAAATAATCTTCTTCTAAAATAACATTTCTAAAAGTATTCATTTCACTTTTTAATTTTTCAACTTCATCAATTCCTAATTCTTTTTCTTGTTTCATTGACGTAACAGTACCATCATTACCAAAATTACAAAAAACAAAAGTTGTTAAATTTCCAGTTTCACTTTCAAAAAAAGCAACATAAGCTTCAATAAAATTATCATTAACAATATGTCCTTTAATTAATCTATCAGTAGAAGAATAAAATAAAGCATTTTTATCATTTTTTTTTCCATTTTCATCAAATAAACCATAATATAAATAATAATCATCATTTTTTTTAGTTAAATAAATACCTTTTGTATATTTATCATCTTTAATATCTCCAATATAACAATCAAAATTTGCTTTTTGAAAATCTAAATTTCCTTCTGGTTCATCCATCCATAAATATAAACCTCTATTTTCTTTTTTATTATCTTTCCAAAAACCATAATAACATTCTTCATGAATTATACTATTTTTTTTTTGAGGATTCCAAAAATAAATTCCATGTTTGTTTCTTAAATCATTTTCAAAATAACCAAAATATTGATCTCCATTTGAAAAATTATTTAATCCATATCCTTCTCTTTCAAATTTACCATTTAATATTCCTATAAATGACATATTTGATTTTGTTATTTGTGCAATATAGGAATCTGAATCTGTCTCTCCTTCCCATTTTCTTACTAAAGCTCCGTTTTTTTCATATTTTCCTGTTTTTAATATTTGAGCGTTTATTATTTGCTTATCTAATTCTATTATTTCGTTTTGAGTTGATTTCATTTTTTTTGAAATTGAAGACATTTTTTTTTTTTTTTTTTGGTTTTTTATATGGTTTTTAATTTTATTTTTTTACGTGTATTTTTTAAAAAATTTAAATTGAGTTTATTTCACTTTTTTTTATTATTTTTTTTTTTAAATTTTATTTTATTTATTTTATAGTTTTTTATTTTTAATATTTTATAATTTTTTTTTTATTTTATTTTTATAAAAATTATTTTAAATTACTTTCATTTATTAAAAAAAAAAAATTAAAAAATAACTAACAAGAAAAAAAAGCAAAAAACCCAAATTTCAAAAATCCAAAAAATAACCAAAAAAAATCAATTAAGGTTTTATCATATATTTAGCATAAATTTTCCTATCTCTTTGTAAAATATTTTCCAAAGGACCAAGTAATCTTTTAAAAGTTTTTCTATCAATACTGAAAACTTTACAATCACTTTCAGCAACAATATTAAAAGGATTTATTTCATTTCTTAATAAAGAAACTTCACCATAATAACTTCCAATATTATATTTTTCTAATTTTTGATCTGGTTTTCCATCAATTGTTTTAATTCCTTGTGCTTCTCCTTGATCAATAATAACTAATTTTTCATTTGTATCATTTTGTTTTATTATTTTATTTCCAGCTTGTATTTTTTCTAATATTAAAGCATCACAAATTTGTAATAATTCATCATTAGTTAAATTTTTTAATATTTCTATTTTTTTTAAAACTTTTAAATTTTTTTCTCTTTTTTTACTTTCTGATGTTTGAATTATATTATTAAATGTATTTCTATCAATTGAATATAAAAAACCATTTTCACTTTTTGATTTAATTGAATATGGATTTTTAAAATTATATAATAAAGAAAGTTCACCAAAATAATCTCCTGCTCTAAAACTTTTTATATAAGTTTGTGGATCACCAATTCTAAATATTTTCTCACAATCAAAATCACCTTGTTCAATTAAGAAAAATTTTTCAGCATCTTTATTTTGTTCTATTACAAATTTATCATTTGAATAATTATTTTCTTCTAAACTATCAATTACTTTATTTAAATCATCTTCACTTAATGAATTAAATATAAAAATAGGACGAATTTTTTCTTTTATTTTCTTTTTTTGTTCTTCAGTTTTTGGAAATTTCTTTTCTTGTTTTTTTTCAAATTTATTTAATTTGCCATAAACTTGATTTGATATTGGAATTCTCATTTGTTTTTTTTTTTGTTGTCTTTTTTTAATTTCTTCATCTATTTTATTTTGATCTTCAGGTGAAATTTCTTCTTCTTTATCACTTGGAATTTCCATTTCTTTTTCTTCTTTTTCATATTTTTTTTTATAATATTTTAATTGTCTTTTTAAATTTTCTAATTCTGAAGTTTCAATATTTTCACCATATGATTTTAATCCTGTATAATTTTGAAGCCATTGCATCATATAAAGTGACTATTTTTTTATTATATAAAATTTTTATTTACTGGATCTGATGGATTATCTGTTAAAGTTGATTTAATTAATGGATGAAGAATTGGTTTTACATTTTGATTAAGATATTCTTGTGTTGACATTTTCTTTTTTTTATTATTTTTTTGAAAACCAACTGAAATTTATTTTATTTTTTTTATTATTATTTTTAATTTTTTTTATTTTGGATTTATTTAGAAATTATATATTTATATTATAATATATTAATTAATTTTTAACTTAAATTAGTTTAATAAGTCATATTCTTATTATTATATTTAATAGGTTTTAAATAGAATTATCAGATTTTTTATTATATTTTTTCATCTATTTGTTTTTTTTATTTAGGATTCTTCTTCTATTATAATTAGAATTTTCTTTGAATTTTATACACAATTTATTATATAATCTTTAATATTAAATTTATGATTAAATTCTTAGTTGATGTTCGTTTAAATAATTTTAACTTGTTAAATATTTAAAATGATACATAATTTAATCATTTTATTTTGTTTTATATGATAATATAAGAAATAAAAAATGATATTATTTCAGTGTATATTTTAAATATAACTAATTTATATAAATAATAGATAAATTATTTATTATTCAATAATTTCAAGTTATATTTAGAGATAAAAAATTTATATTATTTAGAATATAAATGTATATACAAAAATGAATAAAAATTAATTTTAGAATTATGAAAAATATGAATAATAATTTAACATTCATTATAAAACTCTTTAATAAATTTATTTATCCCAAAATGATTTATTAAACTATGAATATTATAAAATTAAAACATAATTTTAAAAAAATGTTTGTAATAAAAATAAAATACCAAAAATATATAATTATGAAAACAAAAAATATAAAATCTTATATATATAACAATTTTTTAATTTTTTATATTTTAACAGAAGAATGCCAAAAGATGAATTAAAATGTCTTCATAATGAAATAAAATATCAAATAAATTCATCTTTATTTTTCTGTTCGAAATGTTTCTCTTTTTTTGTTTTACCAGAAATTACAAATGAAAATATATCAATAATAATAAATCATATAAATAATATTTCTTTAGATTCATCTCCTAAAATTTTACAATCAAGTGATTTATTTAAAGCAAATATTTTCACAAACAAAAAAGATTATTTAAAAATAAGACAACGAATTATTAAAACAATGAAAAATATAATGAATGAATATAATTTATATTATAGAACTTATTTTTTAGCTTTAAATTACTTTGACACAATTTGTTCAAAAATATCAAAATTTAATGAAGATTCAATAGAATTTTTAATTCAAATGTCAAAATTTTGTTTAATTTTGGCTTCAAAATTTTCAGAACATGTTATTAAAACATCAAATTTAGAAAAAGAATTAAAAAAAAATTTATCTTTAAATTATAAAAGTGATGAAATTTATATTTTAAAATTATTAAATTATAATTTAAATGTAATTACTTCATATGATTTATTATTAGAAGCAATTAATATTGGATTTGTTTTTAATTGTGAAAATTTTAATATGAAAAAATTTAATATTATTAATTCTCAAATTGATAAAATGCTTTTTGCTTTCAGTGAAAGCAAACATTTTATTAATTTTAATTCAAAAATAATTGTACTTTCGTTAATATTATTCATAAGAGAATGTTTAGATTTAAATTATAAATCAGAAGAAATTAAAATTATTTATGGTGAGTATAACAACAAAGATCTCCAAAATTGTCTTTGTAAGATTAGATCATGTTTTAAAATTAAGAATAATAATAATAATAAAAATAATCAAAAAAATTTATTTAATTAAATAATTATTTGGTGTATAATTTCAAATCTAAAACTATATTATTAGTTATGAATATTAGTTTAGATTTGATAGTTGTAAAAGTTAATTGTTTACTTTTGCAAAAAATTTAAATTAATATGTTATTTTTTAAATTAAAAATCATAATCTATAATATTTTTTATATTAAATTATAAATTATTTTATTTTTTATAATATATTTCTAGTTATTTGTTTTTTCAATTGATATGAAAGGAATAAAACTTCTTTCTGAAATGAAGAAAAAAAAAGAATTTAAAACAATAGAACAAGAGTTTTATTTAAATAATGATAAACCAAATGTCAATTCAAAAAGAGATAAAGATTTATCAAAAAAAAAATTAAAAATGAAACTAAATGCTTCAACTAAGAATATTTCATTAATAAAAAGAAAAAAAGAAGAATTAGAAATAGATAATGATTTAATAAAATCATGGGAAAGACTTTCAGTTTCAAATGAATTTAAACAGGCTTTTAAATCAAAATTAAAATACTTTAATAGAGAATATCAGGAAAAATTAATTGAATCTGAAAAAATAAAAATGAATAAAATATTTGATTTAATATCAAGAATTACAATTGAATCAATTTCAAGAGAAAAAGAAATTTTAATATTAAAAACTTTTCAAGAAATGAATTATACATATTATTGTGATTTAAAAAATTATAATGAAGCTAAAAAATATTTAAAAAATTTAAGAAATCATACAATTAATTTTTATTTATTAATTAATGAATTAAGGAATTTAACTTCTTTTGATATTATTCAAGGTAAATTTGATATTGATAAAAATCGTTATTTTAAAAATATTCATCCAGAAAATTACTTAAAATTAAATAATGAACTTAAATTTATTTATGAATGTACTTTAGGAAAAATCTTTAAAATAAAAAATGTATTTGATATTTTATTTATGGATTTTGATAATGAAAATTTTGATAAAAGAAAATTTTATGATGTACTTCAAACATTTATAAATGAATTAATATATTATAATTTTAATTCAATTAAAAAGATAAATAAAATCTATATTAGAAATCATGATAAAAGTATTGACACAAAATTAAATCATAATTTTTCAACTAGTAAATTTAATTCATTAGAACATAATGAAAAAGCAAATTTTGATATAAATAAAAAAAAGAGAAAAGATAGTATAACTTGTAAAGATCAAAGTGAATTAAATGATGAATCAAAATTTATTAATATTCAAAAAGATACTGAAGAAGAATTTAATGTTCCTGAAGTCGATGATAATTATATTAATGAAGTTGATATTAATAAATATCATTTTGAATTTTTTACTCAAGATATTTCTAAATTAGAAGATATTTATAATAAATATTTTATTAATATTCCTAAAGAACAAGTTAAAACTTTTAATATTAAAGAAAATTTATATGAATATTCTAAGGGTATTAAAACTATGTTTATTATTAAAAAAAATAATAATAATAATATTAATCTTTTTACATCTTTAAATTATATTAAAGATGAAAATAATACTTTACATATTTCAAATTTTTCTACTAGTAAAAATAATTATCAAGAAATTAAAAAAGAAATTGAAGATATAATTAATTTTTTATCAAAAAATGAAGTAAAGTATCAATATTTAACTATTGATTTATATTATGAAGATATTGATGGTAAAATGATATTAAATGATAATATTAATAATATTTTTAAAGAATTAAAATTTAAATGGTCAAAATTAGAAAATTTAGAAGGAGGAATAAGATTTCAAAAAATGAAATATACAAATCCAAACTTTATTGAAAGTAATAGTAATGATAATTCAATAATAAAAATTACTTCTGGCTCAATCATTTATTATGGTTCTGATAAAATGGAAGATATAAAAATTTCAAAAGATTCAAAAGATTTTATCTTAAATTTGAATTTATTTAATATTAAAATTTTAGAAAAAATATATGAAAATAAAATTAAAGATATAGAACAAATTAAATTTAATTTAAATAATTTATATTATAATGAAAGTAATGATTTAACAGAAATTAATAATATTTTATTATCAGAAAATATTAATATTAAATTACCTTCTTTAAAAAAAGGTAATACAATTCTATATGATTTATTTAAAATTAATATTCAATTCGATTCATTTATTCCTGTTAAAATAAACGAAAAAAAATATATTAGAATTAATTCTGAAATACAAGTTTTATTTGAAAAAGAAACACAACAAAAATTATATATGATATTTATAAATGATTCAAATATATTAATAATAGCAGAACCTAATATAAAATTTAATCAAAAATTAATAAAAGAAGGAAATAATATTTATAATATTTTTAATGAAATTTATCATAACATTGAAGAATTAAATGAAAACATCTCTGCAATTTATATTAGAGAATTAAATGAGGATAAAATATATATTGGAAATAATACATTTGAAAATACACAAATAAATAATATTCATCAAATATATAATTTTTATAAATTAACTTCAATTACAGAAAATAATATATACTCTATTAAAATATTACCAAGAGAAAATGATATAATAATAAAAGATAATTTCTTTATTTCAATAATGAATTCAGAAATAGCAAATGATTATAATATTTCATCTCTCTTTTGTACATTTTTAAAGTAAAAAAATATTTTTTTTTTTGAATAATTGATTTAATATATATTTAAAATAAAAATTATAATTAAAAAAATATAAAATTAAAAATATCAATATAAATCAATTCCATTTCCATCTTTATATCTATTAGTCATAAAATAAATAGCATCTCTAATTCTCCAAAAAAAAGTAAAAAGAAATAAAAGAAAAGTAATAGTAATTGCAGTTTTAGTAAAAGATAAAATATTATCTCCAATACTTCTATCAAAATTAATTCCAGAAATAATTATACTCATACATAAATAAAAAATAATTATATTACAAGTAATTAATAAAAAACCATTTATATATCTTTGACAATAAAAATGACCAAATCCATTTCCTATCATTAATTCTAAAGAAGCTGATATTGTTCTATTAAATTTTTTATAATTACAAAATAATATTTTTTTATCTGTTATTATTGTATCATATTCATTTTTACATTTACAAATACCAAATTTATCACAATTTCCACCTTCTATTGAACAATATTCTTTACATTTATTTTTAATAATAATATCATTTTCTTCTAATTTAATTTCTTTAATTTGAATTAAAAAAGGAATAAAAATATAAAATATTTTCATATAATAAAATAAATAACTTTTTATACAAAAATAAAAAAAATATAAAATTGTTTAAAATTTGAAAATAAAAGTAAAAATTATATTCAGAAATATTATTTAAAATAATAAATAAAATCAATAAAATCAATTATCGATATCATCAAAAATTTCATCTCCATAAAAATCTTTTTCTAATTCTTTTTCTTTTTTTTCTTCTTTTTTTTCTCTAATTTTTGCAGCCTCAGGTCTTTCAATAATAGGTTTATAAGTCATAAATTCATTAATTGAATTATCTCTTATTCCTTTTCTTCCTTCTAAAATAAATTTTAAATAATCAATATTAACTTTATCACCAGATAATAAAAGTTTATCTTGTTCAAAAAAAGCATTTATATCTTTATTATGTATTAAAATACCATTTTGATATAAGAAATGTTTAAAAAATTCAATATCTAAAAATCTATTATATTTTTTTCCATTTGTTGATAATTTCATCATACAATGAACAGGAAAAATAAATCTTTCAAAAGAAAATGAATGTTGTTTCATAAAATCTAATAAAATTGATTTTATATTTTCTTCTTCTTTTGGTCTTTCAATTGGTTTTTCTTTTGCATTTTCATGTTTTTCTGAATAATTTAATTTATTTGAAACTTTTGTTTCTTCTTTTTCTTTTTTTATTTCTTTTTCTTTTTCTTTTTTTGGAGGATTTCTTAAATATTTTTCAATTTCTTTTTTAAATTTATTATAATCTATTATTTCTTCCATATCATCATCAACATCTTTTGAATTTCCAGGTTTTACTTTTGTAAAAAGACAAAATATTTCAATATTACTTAAATCAATATTAAATTCATTTTTTAATATTTCAACTAAATAAACTAATCTAATTGCATTATAATCAGTAACACTTTTTGATAAAGCTTTACCAAAATATTCATCTATATTTTTCTTTTTTTCTAATAAAACTTTACATATTCTTCCTATTATATCATTTACTTTATTTAAATATTCTTCATTTGTTATTTCTATTGCATCATCTTCTTCTTTTTCTTGATTTTCTTTATTTTCTTCTATATTTTCATTTGGATCTATTTGAGTTTCATTTATTATTTTTAATAAATTTTCATATTTTAAATCTTTTAAATATGTTCCTTCATCGATATTTACTTTCATTATGTATATTATATATTCTAAATAATCTTTTTTTAATTTTAAATCAAGTTCTTCTATTATTTTTTTTATTCCATCAAATGAAATATAACCTTTATTATCATCGTCAAAAAATGATATTTTTTCAATTACTTTATCTTTTACTGGATTAAATTTTAAAGCAATTGCTTTGTTTAATTCTTGTTTTTGTTCAAATGAATAAAAAGAAATATTATTAAATAATTCTAAAAATTTATTTTTAAATTCATCAATATTAGATTGTTTAGAAATAAAATTATTAAATAATAAAGTTTTAACAAAAGAATGAATATCAATAATATCTTTTTCTTGTTTAACTTTTAAAATATCAATAAATTCATTAGAAACATTAGAAATAAATTGTTTATAATTACTTTTATCACTTAATAAATTTAAATTATCATTATTTAAAATTCTACTTTCAATAATTTGTTTATCAATTTTATTAGCTTCTAAATTTTTAACAATAACATAAATAAAATCACTAAAAATTAAATTAGACATATAATCATAATCTTTAACATTAATAGGTTTAACAATATTATTATTAGAATTAGAATTTTGTAAAATAACTTTAGTTTCAGGTTTACTTGCTTCATTATAAGTTTTTTTTAAAATTTCAATTTCTTTTTCTAATTTTTCTCTATTTGTTTTTTCTTCTTGAAATCTTGATTGTAATAACAAAATTTTAGAATTAGTTTCTTTTTCAGGATAAGGTTGTAAGTCAGGAAAAGGTTTTGGATTTGATGCATAAATTATTCTTGATGAAGTTTTTGTTGAATTTGATGATATTACATTATCTTTTTTTTTCATATCTCTGATTAATCTTTCATTTTTTGCATTTGAATCTCTATAATATGCTAAATCTTTTCTTGTTTTTTGTAATTTTTTTTCATATGCATTTTTCATTGATAAATATTCATCTGTTGCTTTTATATTATCTCTTGTCATTACTAATTTCTCATTTATTTGATGTTGAAGTTTTAATTTTTGTTTTAATTTATTTAAAATATCAATTTTTTCATTTTTTTGTTTTTTTAATTTTTCTATTTCTATATTTAAATTGTTTATTTCTTCTCCCATTTTTTGATTATTTTCTTGATAATTTAATATTAAATAATCTTGTTTTGATAATTCTTCTTTCATTGATGTAAATTCATAAATATTTTTTTGTAAGTTTTTATTTTGTGAATTTGAATGTTGATATAAATATTTTAATTTATCAATTTGTTCTTGAAAAATTTGATTTTCATAATTTAATTCTTTTATTTTTGTATATTTTATATTTCTTTTTGCATTATCTAATTCTTGAAGGGATTTCTCATATTCTTTTTTTAATTCTTTAAATTGTTTTTTTATATTAACAACAAGATGATTTTCTGATGGTTTACTATGAAAATTTGATATACCATTTTGACTTTCGTTTTTAATATCTTCTATCATTTTTTCTTTTTGACTTATTTCATTTTCTAAATTATTAATTTCTCTCTTATGATTAATTGTTTCTGAATGCATTTTATTTAATTGATTTTTTAAAGAAATATTTTCTTCCATTAGTCTTTCTCTATCAATATTCATTGGCATTGCACTTTTTATTCTTAAATTTGAATTTCTTGGATCAGAAGATTTTTCTCTTCTCATTGGTTGAGCTTGAATTGTGTTGTTATTGTTTATATAATTTGGTATTATATTTCTATATTTTTTAATAGGTTTTATATTACTTTTTTATTTTTGATAATTTATTTACTGCACTAACTGGTCTAAAGTTATATGGATCATTTCTTCTCATTTTTATTTTAAAAATTTAAAATAATAAAAAAATACCTTTAAATTAAAATAAATTAAAAAAAAAAACCCCAAAAAAACAAAAAAAAAAAATAAAAAAAAAAAAAATAAAAAAAAAAATAAAAAAAAAATATTTATTATTTATTATTATTTATTTTCTTTTAT
>JAEEGK010022531.1_pt1 | contig 13224 bp, 10 predicted proteins | sample 8958771 | NCBI WGS metagenome assembly JAEEGK01 (sample SAMN16246547, study PRJNA631951) | gut metagenome | biome: gut microbiome; feature: rumen; material: SC-attached | host: Bos | place: Iran: Karaj | collected 2018-10 | reverse complement strand
GGGATTGGGGATGGGGCCAATCCCCAATCCCCAATCCCCGATCCCCAAGCCCCAATTAAATAAAAATAAATATAATTTTTCTTTATTTTTATTTATTATTATTATTATTATTATTAATTATTATATTTTTTTATTATTAATTAATTTAAATTATTATTTATAATATTAATAATATTATCAATAAATAAAAAAAAATAGAAAATTTAAAAAATTTTCCTTTATTAACAACAATAATAATCCCAGATTTTCTAATATTAATTACATTATTTCCTCCACATTCCAACCAATAAAAATTTTTAATAAATTGTTCATCAACATTTCTTTTATTAGCTTTAATATCATTACTTTTAATATTAATATTCAACAAATTTCCAAAAACATCAAATTCATCAGTTCCAAAAACATTAAACATTTCAAAACCTTTTTTAAAACTTGAATTTATTTGATTTAAAAAATCATAATCAAATTTTCCTTCATTTATAAAATTTGTTAATGAAACATTAATAAACATTGGAATTATTTTTTTTGGTGCTGATGTAAAAGGAATTTTAAATGAAATTTCATCGAATTTTGTCCAATCTAATTTAAATTCATATGAATATTTTACATTTGAAGTTTCAATGTTATGAATTTCTTCTTCAGTGCAATTTAAAATATTCGAAGAAAAAGAAATTAAAGAAAAAATAAATTTAAAAATAAAAAAAAATAAAATTTTTTTCATTAAAATTTATAATTATCATAAAAAATTTTTATAAATATTAAATAAAAAATAATAAATAAATTCAATTTTTTATAAAATTATTTTTTCCAAAATTATTTTTATATTTATTATCAATTTTATTAAATTCTTGCGAAAAATTATGATTATTTCCGCTTCGAATGACATTTTTTTTAGTAGAAATTGGTTTAATATTCATATTTTTATCAACGAAATTTTTTTTAGGAAAATTTTCTTTTTTTTTAATTTTATTTATAATTTTTCCATTTTTATTCACAATTTCTTTCATTTTATCAATTTTCTCATTTTTGTCCTTAATTTTAAACTCAACATTTTCTTTTCCATGAAAATTATTGCCAGAATTATTAATATAATTAACATCATAAACATTAATGCCATTTTTATTAAATTCTTTAATAATATCATTAAAATCTTCAGGTTGAATATTTTTAATTTCGAATTTATTTTCATTGAAAATATTTTTACTCGAATTCGAAATTTTTTCCTTAAAATTTTCTTTCCCATAAAAATTCGAAAAATTCTCTATTAATTTCGTAACATGCGCATGAGGAGAATTATAATCTTTAAATAAAGTTCTCATTTCATTTAAATTATCTTGATTTTCATTAAACATATTCGATAAAAATTTATATTTATTTAATTTTTGATTCTGTAATTTTACATGTTTTTCTGGCTCAAAATTTCCAATGAAATCATTAATTTTTTTATTAAAAGGCGACAAATTTTTTGTTTTATTATAATTTTCATTAAATTCTTGTCTATTGTAATTTTCAGTTCGAAAATTGATCCAATCGATGCTTTTATTATTAGGAACATTGTGTGTGATGCTACGAAATTTATTTAGTGAATTATTATTATTATTTCTTGATTTATTTTCGTTGTTTAATAATTCCGTTTTGTAATAATTAATTGATCGATTATTTTTATTTTTAATGTTTTTTTCACTTTGTAATTTTTTTAATCGATTTACTTTAATTTTTGAGTTTGAAAAATTAATGTTTTTCGCACTTCCACTTTTGCCTAAAATTCTTTTTTGAATGGTTTTTATTTTCGTTTGAATTGGGGAATTTTCTCTTTGAATTTCTAATGATTTGTTGTTATTTGAATATGAAAATTCAACGTTTGATTTGTTTTTATATGTGTTGTTAATAGGAATTTTTTGTTTATTTTTGTCTGGAGATTGAAAAAAAACATCAGATTCATTAGATTTTTTTAATATTTTTTTTCCTTCGATTTTTTTATTTTCTTCATAATTTTTACCAATTTTTGAATTATTTTTTTTCCCACTTTTAATTGGACGTTTTTTTACATTTTTATCTTCTTTTTGAAAAAAAATGTCACTTTCATAAAGACGTAAATTTTTTCTATCAATTTTTTTATTATTTTTATTATTTTTATTATTTTCATTAGATTCTTGAAAAATATTATTTGAAACGTTTTTTTTTGCTTTTTTTATAGTAAGATTTTTAATATTTTTTTCAGGAGATTGAAAAAAAATATCAGATTCATTTGATTTAAAATATTTTTTCGATGATAAATTTCTTGATTTGCTTTGATTTTCATTTTGAAAAAAAATGTCGCTATTGTTTGTGTTTTGAAAAAATTTTTTATGTGCTTCATTTCGATTTTCATTTGTTGGAAATAAACCATTTTTTGATAAATGATCTTTACTGAAAATTCTTTGATTGTTATAAATAAAATTATTTTCTGAAATTAATAAATTATTATTATTTAAACGATTGTTTTTTATTGACATTTTTATTAAAAAACTCTGTTAAAAAATTATTAAAATTAATTTTTATATTTTTATTTATAAATTAATTAAAATTTAATTAATTATTTTTTTTTAATTATTTTTTTTTTAATCATTTTCATTATTATTTTTTTGTTGTATTTTTTTTTCTAAATCGGAAATTAATAAATTTTTTCTTTCAATTTCGTTCATTAAAAATTCATTTTCTTTCTTTTCATTTTCAATAATTTGTTCTTTTTCTTCAAATAAAAGTAAAAAATTATTTTCAATTTCTTTATTTTTTTGTTTTGAAATTTGTAATTCTTCTTCTAAATTAATAATTTTTATTTTATCAAATTCATTTTTATTATTATTATTATTTAATTTCATTTTAATTTCATTTAAAATTTTATTATTTTGTTTTACATCATTAAAAATTGAAGTTACAATTTTATTTAAAATTTTTCTGTGATTTTTTGTTTCATTTTCTTTTTTAATGTTTTTTTCTTCGTTTTTTTTCTCAATTTTATCTAAATGTTCAATTATTTTATTAATGTTATTTTCGTTTGAAGTTTTTAAATCGTTTAAAATGAATTTTAAACCATCTTTGAAATTATTTTCAAATTCTTTTATTTTTTCTATTAAAATTTCTTTATTTAAATTCGAATTTTTTGTTACATTTGAATAAAAATCGTTTATTAATGATGAAAAATTGTCTAAAATAGTTTCAACTAATTTTACATTAAAATTTTCATTATTATTATTTTCATTAATTTTATTATTATTAATTTCATTAATTTTATTATTATTAATTTCATTATTATTATTATTAATTTCATTAATTTTATTATTAATTTTATTATTAATTTCATTAATATTTTCATTAATTTCATTAATTTTATTATTATTTTCATTATTAATAATTTTATTATTATTTTCATTAATTTTATTTTCATTATTATTATTTTCATTAATTTTATTTACACTAACATTATTTACACTAATATTATTTAAACTAATATTATTATTATTATTATTATTTTCAATTTTATCAAAATTTTCAATCAACTTCGAAATTTCTCCAATTTCTTCCATTTCATTTTTAGTAATAATAAAATTAAGAAGAAATTCATTAGTATTATCAACAATTTTTGAATATTCTTCTTGATTAGAAATTTTATATTTAACATTATTATAAATAAAAAAAAGAAAATTTTTTTCATTTTCAATCGCAAATTTTTCAAAACACGAATTCAAAAACATTTCATAATCTTTATTAAATAAAATAATTTCATCAAATTCTTCATTTTGAGAATTTATGTATTTTATATTAACAATTTTTTCAGACATTAAATAAAAAAAAAATAAAATAAAAAATAAATAAAAATGTTATTCAAAATAAAATCAATCGATGTTTTACAACAAATTTTTTCATATTTAACCGAAAAACAAAAATTAAAATTATTATTATACAACAAAAAACTTCAAAATAAATTAGAAATCACCAAAAAAAACTACAAAAACATCAGCAAACGTTTAAAATTCGGCGAAAGAAACGGCGAAGGAAAAGAAATAAACTACAAAGGCGAATTAATTTTCGAAGGTGAATATTTAAACGGAAAAAAAAATGGAAAAGGAAAAGAATATTTCAATGACAAAAAAATAAAATACGAAGGTGAATTTTCAAACGGAGAAAAAAATGGAAAAGGAAAAGAATTTAATAAAAAAGGTGAATTAATTTTCGATGGTGAATATTTAAATGGAAAAAGATGGAATGGAAAAGGAATAAAAATTGAAATTAAAAGAAATTTAAATGATGAAAATAATAAAAAAATATTTTACACTGGAGAATATAAAAAAGGAAAAAGAAATGGAAAAGGATGTGAATGTAATTACAAAGGTGATAAAATTTTTGAAGGTGAATATTTAAATGGAGAAAGAAATGGAAATGGAAAAGAATATTACAAAAACGATAGATTAAAATATGAAGGAGAATTTTTAAATGGAGAAAGAAATGGAAAAGGAAAAGAATATTATTATAATAAAAAATTAAAATACGAAGGAGAATTTTTAAATGGAGAAAGAAATGGAAAAGGAAAAGAATTTAATAAAAAAGGACAAAAAATTTTCGAAGGAGAATTTTTAAATGAAGAAAGAAATGGAAAAGGAAAAGAATTTAATAACAAAGGTGAATTAATTTTCGAAGGTGAATATTTAAATGGAAAAAGAAACAAAAAAGGAAAAGAATACTCTAAAAACAATAGAATAATTTACGAAGGAGAATATTTAAACGGAGAAAGAAATGGAAAAGGAAAAGAATATTACAAAAACAATAGATTAATGTACGAAGGAGAATATTTAAAAGGAGAAAAAAATGGAAAAGGAAAAGAATTTAATGAAGAAGGAGAAAAAATGTTCGAAGGTGAATATTTAAAAGGAAAAAAAAGTAATGGAAAAGAATATTATAAAAATGGTAATATAAAATATGAAGGAAAATACATGAATGGAAAAAAATGGAATGGAAAAGGTTTTAATATAAATAAAGAGAAAACATTTGAAATTAAAAATGGAAAAGGAAAAGGAAAAGAATTTAATGAAAAAGGTGAATTATTATTTGATGGTGAATATTTAAATGGAGAAAGATGGAATGGAAAAATAAGAAATTATTATAAGAATATTTTAATTTTCGATGGAGAAATTTTAAATGGCGAAAAAAATGGAATTGGAAAAGAATTTAATGAAAAAGGTGAATTAAAATACAAAGGAGAATTTTTAAATGGAGAAAGAAATGGAAAAGGAAAAGAATTTTTTCATAAAGAATTGATTTTTAAAGGTGAATATTTAAATGGAAAAAAATGGAATGGAAAAGGTTATAAAATAGAATATGAAAATAATAGACAAAATAAATTAAAAGTTTATTATTACGATGGAATTTTAAAATATGAAATAAATTATTTTTTTATGATTTTAAAATTTTTTATTTATTTCGGATTTTTTTATGTAATTTATAAAAAATATTTTTTTAATTAATACAAAAATAAAAAAATAACAATAAAAAAAAAAACATTAATTTTAATTATTTTATTATAATTTACGCATTTCATTTTTTTTAAATCGAAATTATAATTTTCATTACATTTACAATAAAAATCATGACAATTTGAATTTTCACTTTTTTTCAAACAAATTTCATCATTTTCATTACACATTAAATTTTCAATTGATTTTCCATCAAATTCACACGAAAATTTCTCAAAATTCCACGAAAATCCAATTGCGCAAACACAAGAACCAAAACCATCACAAATTCCATTTTTTTCGTATTTCGAACATTCTTTGTCCGAAGAACATGAAATGTTTAAATAATATTTAATTTTACACATATTCAATGTTGAATTATAATAAAAATTCGGAAGACATTCACATTCATTATTTTCTAAATCACAATACGAATTTAAATCAATTGCTGTACAAATAAAATCAGAATCACATTCAATGTTAGTTAAATTTTCATTTTTTGTGAAGGAAATTATAATAAAAAATAAAAATATTTTTTTCATTGAAAATTTAAAAAAAAAATTTAATAATAATTTTTTCATTGAAAATTTAATAATAATTTTTAATAATTTTTAATAATAAATAATAATAATTTTTAATAATAATTTTTAATAATAATTTTTAATAATAATAATAATAAAATACAAAAAAAAAAATTTATAATCAAAAAAAAATTAATTTATTTCTCTTCAAAACCCACAAACTTATGTTTCATCAACATTCCAACATCGAATCTTTTTTCAACATCTCTTTCAAAGCACTTCAAAACAAAATCCTTCAAATCCTCACAAAAATAATTCGGAATTTCAGGAACATCATTACTCTTAACAATAATAGTAATACACTGATAATAATTATCTAATTTCTTTCCTTGCCAAGGACTCATTCCGCCCATTTCAATAATAGTACAACCTAAGCTCCAAATGTCGCATTTCGTTGAGTATTTTTTTCCAGCCAAAATTTCAGGTGCACAAAATGGCAAAGTTCCTTTTAATCCGTACAAATTTTCGTTTGATTCGTTGATTTTTTCGCTGCAGCCAAAATCGCTTAAAAACAATTCGTTTTTTGCGCCTAATAAAAAATTCGAACTTTTTATGTCTCTATGTGCGATTTTTAATTTGTTGTGTAAGTAATTTAAAATTTTTAATATTTGAATGAGGAATTTTTTTATTAAATTTTCTTTTAATGGGCCATTTAAATCAATTAAATTCTTTAAATTTCCGTTTTCAGCGAATTTTAAATAAATGAAAAATTCGTTTTCGTTTTTGTTGCAATAATTTCCGAAATATTTTATTATTCGTTTGTAATTTATTTTTTTGTAAATTTCGATTTCGTTAATGTATAAATCATAATATTTAAAATCGTAATATCTTTTAATAACGAAAATTTTTCCGCTTTGTAAATTCAAAACTTTGTAAATTATGCTCGTTTGACCTTCGAATAAAATTTCCCCGATTTTGAAATTGATGTTGTTGATGTTGTAGATTTTTTTTAAAAAAGGATCGAAGGGAATTTGCTTTGATAAACTCTGAAACCAAGCCGATTTGTTGTTGGTTGATGAACTGGAGGAATTTTTGTCTTTTGATGTGTAGGATAAGGTGTTTTCATTTAAATTTATGTTGTTGGTGGTGTTTTTGAAATTGAGAGAATTTAAATTAATATTATTATTATTATTATTATTATTAAAATTAATAAAATTATTATTATTATTATTTTTAGAAGATTGTAATAAATTTTTATAATTATTATTATTAGAATTGCTATTAGAAGAATTACTATGTGATTTACTACTATTGGATTTATTATTATTATTATTACTTTTAATCGTATTGCTATTATTAGACTTACTAAAACTACTATTAGTTTTAATAGAATTAATCGTATTATTAAGATTAAATTTTCTTTTATCAATCAATTTAATTTTTTCAATTTCTTTTGTTTTACTAATTTTAATCCATTCGATTGGTTTTTCATTAATAACATTAATATTAAAATTTCTATTATTAATATTATAATTATTAATATTTTTTTTATCAATTTTTGGTAATTTTATTCGATATTTTCTATTATTATTATTATTATTATTATCAAAAATATTATTATTATTATTATATTGTAAACTTTTAATATACGAAAATTTATTAATTTTTCTGAATTTTTCTTTTTCATCAATGAAATTTTTATCATTTTTGATTTTTTCCAAAACCAAACTTTTTTTATAAAATCGATTATTTTTCGCTGATTTTGCTCTTGAAATGTTATTTAGAGGTTTTAATAAAAAATTATTGAAAATCATTAAAAAAATTATTAAATTTTATAAATTAAATTAATAATAAAAAAAAAAATAAAAATAAATTTTATTTGTATTTTTTTTCTATTCCATAATTAACTTTTTTTTCCTCGTTTTTAACCATATTATACAAAGCTTCTGTGCTTTTAACAATTTTTGAATAAGCAGAATCACTTTCATTTAAAATTTTATCATAAACATTTAAAATTGTGTTTTTTTGTTCTAAAGATTCATTTATTTTTTGAAGTTCTTCGCTGAAAGAATTTAATTTTTCTTCTAATTTTATGCGCATATTTTCTCCATTTTCAATGTCTTTATCCAAATTTTCTTTTTGAGTTTTTATGTTTTGTAATGTTTTCATCAATTCTATCATCACATCGTTTAAATTCTGATTCTATTAAAAATTAAAAATATTTTTACTTTCATTTTAAATATTAATTTAAATTTATTTAATTTAATTATTTTTTTAATTTTAATTTATGACCGATCCAGATGATAATGAAGATTACATCGCAAAAGCAAAACAAATCTTCACATACATCAACGAATTCCGTCAGAACCCAAAATCCCTAGCAAAAAAACTCGAATATCTCCGTACCTACTTAGACTACAACACAAACATTCTTTCAGAACCAAACAAGATCCAAATTCAAATGGTAGAAGGCGACTCAGTCTTCAAAGAAGCAATTTCCTACCTAAAAAAGCTCCAGCCCCTTCCGCCATTAGAATGGGACGAAAACCTCGCGCAAAGCGCAATGGAGCACGTGATGGACATCGGCCCAAAAGGACTTCTATTGTATCAAAGCAGCGACGGCACAGAACCAGAAGAAAGAATCAGCAAATACGGAAATTACAAAGAAAGTTTGGGCGAAAATATCGATTTCGGCCCAAATGATGCAATGGGCGTTATTATTAGTCTCACTCTCGATGATGGAGAAGAACAAAGACCACATCGAGAAAATTTGTTTAAAAGTGATTATCATAAAGTTGGAATTGCATGCGGAAGCCATAAAACTGAATTTCAAATGACTGTGATGGATTTCGCGTATGATTTTGTGCCGTTAGAAGAGGAAAATAATAAGAATTTTAATGAAATGAAATTGAATATTAAACCCGGGGATATGCTTAATAATAGCAATTTCGGGAATAATAATGTTAATAATCATTTTGAACAAAATGTTGTTAATCAAAATCAAAGTCCGCTGGTGAAATTGTCGTTAGATACGGATGATTTTACGAAAATGATTGGGAGAAAAATGAATTATAATAATAATAATAATAATAATAATAATTTTAATAATAATAATAATAATAATAATAATTTTAATAAAAATAGTAATAATAATAATAATAATAATTTTAATGAAAATAATAATAATAATAATAATGTTAATATTAATAATAATAATAATGTTAATAATAATGTTAATAATAATAATAATAATGAAATTGAAGAACTTTCGAATGAAACTAAAAATATTTTAAATAGAATGAAAATTGTTTCGAAAAAAGTTGAAGTTATTACAAAAATAATTTACACTTATGAAGATGGAAGTTCAAAAGAAGTTTCATCAACTGAAAATCATACATTTAAATATTGAATAAAAATAAAATATTTTTATTATTTTTTTTATTATAATTTAAATTAAATTTATTTATTATTATTATTATTATTTTTTTTTTAAATTCAAAATTATTTTAAATAATTTTTTATTATTTGAACTTAAAATTTTTTCGTTTTTTTCAATGTTTTTTTCTTTGCAAATTAATTTATAATTTTCATATAAATTTTCTAATTTTTTTTCATATTCAACAGTTGAAAAATTATTTTCATCCATCAAAAATAAAATTTCATTATTCATTTTTAATTAAAAATTAATTAAAATAATAATAATAATAATAAATTAATTATTTAATCAGAACAAATTTTATCAATTAATTCATCAATAATTTTATCTTTCAAATCATTAAAATCATCAAAATTTTGAAACATTTCATCTTTCATCAAATCAGAAATTTCTTTTTTAAAATCAAATTTTCTTAAAATTAATTCATTATTTTCAAATTTGTCATAAATTTCACTAATAATTTTATTAATTTGCTCATTTGATAATTTTTCAATAATATTACTTTTTTTATTACTAATAATATTAATATTTAAAATAAATTTACAATCAGAAAATTCTTTTTTATTTTTATCATACAATTTCAAAACTAAAATGTAATTTTTTTTCATATTATCATTAAAATTCACAAGAATTTTTCCATTCACAATTCCAGTTTCATTTGGTTTAATTTCTTTTAAAATTTTCCCATAAAATTTAAAATAATTATTATTAACCAAATTTTCATTCGCAACATAAGAATTCACAGGAATTGAATTTTTTCCTTTGTTTTTAATAGAAATTTTATAACTCACACTTTTATTATTCAATTCTTTTAATTTCGATTTTTCTATAAAATAAGTATTTTCATTAGGAACGAATTCATAATAATATTTAATACTTTCGTTTAAAATATCATTATTAATTTTATTTTTATTATCGTTTTCTTCATCACTGTCGATTTTTTCCTTTTCACCAGAACTTTCGTCATTAATTTTATTTTTTTCTTCACTGTCGCTGCTAACATTTATTTTGCTGCTTTTAATATAATTAAATGTGCTTCTATTATTATTATTATTATTATAATTAATAGTATTATTATTATTTTTAATGTTATTATTATTATTTTTAATGTTATTATTATTATTTTTAATGTTATTATTTTTATTATTATTATTTTTAATGTTGTTTTTATTTTCATTATTATTAACATCAATAAAATTTTGATTAGAATTTTCTAAATCATTAATTTTTTCTTTTAATAAATAAATTTCATTTTTCATTTTTTTTTCATTTTCTTGGAATTTTTTAATTTTATTTAAATTTTCTTTCATTTTTTTAACATAATCATTTTCATTATTTTTATTCGATAAATTAATATTTTCGATTTTTTTTTCAAATTCTTTAATTTTCGTTTTTAATTCCGCTTCAATTTTATTTTTATTGCTCAATTCTTCTTTTAATTTATTATGATTTTCTAATAAAATATCGTAATTATTATTATTTTTTTCATTATTAGGCAAAGCAACAGTCATATTTAATAAATTCGTATTGAAAGTTTCTAAAATATTACTAATTTCGTTTTTGTTATTTTTAATTAAACTAATAATCATTTTTTGAAGATTCACTAATTTTTTATTAATTTTTCCTTCAATTTGAGGAAATTGAATAGAAAAAGTTTGATTAATTAAATTTGGCACATTTTGAATGTTTTTGTTTATTTCAATCATTGTTTTTTCTATTGAATTTATTTTCGAATTTAAATTATTCAAATTAGTTGAAAAATTATTTATTAAATTTTCGTTGTTTTTATCTAAAATTGTTTTTATTTGATCTTTTGTGATTAATTTATTATTATTATTATTATTAATATTATTTTTTTTATTTTCATTTGAATTTTTTTTATTTTCATTTGAAATGTTTTTATTTTTATTCTCCATTTCTAAATAAATAATCATTCCATTATTATTTAAAATAAATTTATCATAATCTTTAAAAATGTCAATTTTTTGCTTTTTTTTATCATCAACAATGTAAAAAATCACATTTTCTTTCAAATCTTTTTCATTAATAGAAAATTTCTCTTTAATTTCTTCTATAAAATCATCCAAATTTTTATAACAATCAAAATATTCAGGCGAATCATTTAAATATTTAATTTCTATTAATTTATTAATGCTCGTCATTTTTAAATAGTTAATTAATTAATAAAAAAAAAATATTTTTTTTTAATTATTATTTTTTAATGGAATTTAATTTACAAATTTTAGATATTTATCCTTCAATTGAAGAAATCAAATCAAATTCAAATGATAATTTAATTTTCACGGTTGCTTCTAACAAACAAAACGAACACATTTTCAATTTCGAAGATTTAATCAACGAAAAAATCAAAATCAACCTAAATTCTAATGAAATTAAATACAATTTCTATAAAAACGAAAAATTAATTGGAAACGGAAACATTTCAATTAATAATAATAATAATAATAATAATAATAATGAAATTAAATGGATCACTGTTAATAATGTAATTGAAAATAATAATAATAATAATAAAAATAAATTCAAATATAATAATAATTTAAAATTAAGTTTAACTGATGTGATTAAAATCAGAATCAAAACAGAAATTGTTAATAATAATATTAATAATAGTAATAATAATAATTGTTTATTAAATAGTAGCAATAAATTAATGAAAGTTAATTTAAAACATATGATTAATAATCCAAAATCACCAAAAGTTAATTTACATAATAATAATAATAATAATAATAATAATAATTTTAATAATAATTTTAATAATAATATTAATAATAGTAATTCAAAAATAAAAAAACAAAAATCATTTAATAATTTTAATAAATATTTATTCGAAAAAAGAAAATTATTTCATAACAGTCATAATAACAACAATAATAATAATAATTTCTTATCAAAATTAAAACACAACAATTCATGCGAAGATGGTTTAAATTCAACTAATAATAATAATAATAATAATAATAATGATTTTATAAAAAAAAAAAGTAGTTTAATTTTAGATGAAAATCCTTTGTATAATAATAGCGTGATTTTCAATCACAATTTTAATAATAATAATAATAAAATAAAAACTTCTTCAAAAAACAAAAATTTCAGTAAAAATCGAACATTAACATCACAATCATCAAAAGATTTATTAAAAACAAACATAAAAAATAATTTAATTACTTATTCATCAAAAAAAAATTTCAATAATAATACAAATTCAAATAAAAAAAGTAGTAAAAAATTATTCAATTTAAAAAATAATGTTAATAAAATTAATAATAATAATATTGTTATTAATAGCTACACAACAAATCCGATTAATAATAAAAGTCCAATGAAAAAAAATTCACTAAAAAATAAAATAAAAAATGAAAATTCTATTAGCATTAATAATAATACTATTAATAACAATACTATTAATAATATTTATCGTTCGCCAACGATTAATATAAGCGAAAGTAATATTATTAAAAATTTAGAAGAAAAATTCAAAATTAGTATTGAAAATAACATTTCGAAATTAATCGAACATGATGAAAATTTAATCAGTAAAAATATTAATTTTTCTAAAGATAAAATTACAATTACTGAAACGAATATTACAAATAATAATAATAGTTTTAATAATGAAAATAAAGAAAAAATTAATGAAATTAATAATGAAAAAAATAATGAAAATAATGAAAAAAATAATGAAATTAATAATGAAAATAATGAAAAAAATAATGAAAATAATGAAAATAATGAAAATAAAAATGAAATTAAT
>JAEEGK010022530.1_pt1 | contig 13225 bp, 7 predicted proteins | sample 8958771 | NCBI WGS metagenome assembly JAEEGK01 (sample SAMN16246547, study PRJNA631951) | gut metagenome | biome: gut microbiome; feature: rumen; material: SC-attached | host: Bos | place: Iran: Karaj | collected 2018-10 | reverse complement strand
TGTTCATACTATCATTATATTCAATTCGCTTACTGAAGAAGTGACAGTACGCCCTGATTGGTCTGATTTGCCTGAGCCAGCATGGCCTGTCCGGCCTGGGCAAGGATGTTGTTATTGGAGTATCTTACCATTTCCTCTGCCATATCAGTGTCGCGGATTCTGGACTCTGCTGATGTGGTGTTCTCTACAACGTTGTCCAGATTCTTTATTGTGTGCTCTAATCGGTTCTGAAGGGCTCCGTAGTAGCTGCGGACTCTCGCCACGTTGGTGCCGGCCACGTTGACGGTTTCAATGGTCTGAAGGGCCAGATCTCTTGTTGAGGTGTCAAAGGTTCCGCCCTCTGTGAGGGAGCTGAGTCTGATGTCGAAGCGCTTAAGGTCGATCTGGTTCATGCTGCTGGTTTCTGAGCCGACCTGGAGCTTTAACAGGTTGCTGTAGCCGTCTTCAGAGCCTTCGCCGTCGGCTTTTCCGGGCTGTTTATCGGGGATTGGTACTCCGGTTCCGAAGGCATTGCCAAACTTGGTGTTGCTTGCATTTATAGCATAATTGCTTCCTGAATCACTTAACTTGTTCGGAGCAAACAGAGCAGCTTCTGTTGCGCTCAGGTCTCCAAACAGTGATCCTGCGCCAGATCCGGTATTTGTAAGAAGTGTATTTGTAAATGCCAAAGGATTAAGCGTATCTGACTTGGCTGTTGAATCCTTAAAGCTTTTTTCAAAATCACTGAGACTGTCATACCCGGTAAGATCTTTTATAGCGTCACTAAGGGTTCTGTTTTTATCAGCTGCAATGTAAGCCATTAGTTTATCCAGACCGGCTTTTATATTATCTGATGTGACAGCAGTACTTGGGCTGGTAGTATCAGAGGCAGAAACAGCATAACCAAGATACATTGCTGCCAGGTATCCTGCACCATACACGTTGGTGTCGAGCTTTTTGTTAAAGTCTTGTATAGCAGCAGTATTACCTGCTGCCGGTGTAACCCATCCGCCATCACCACTGGAAGTCTGGGCAACTCCTTCAACAAACCACTGTGGAAACTTAGTTCCCAGCTGTCCTCCCAGCATTCCACCTGTAAGAGTGTCATACATGGCAAGGTGAGTCATTTCATGAGCTATTGTTGATGCCAGATTTGCTTTCTTGTCATTACTCATTGTGTCCCACTCAGAAAGCGGGTAGTCTATGGTATCCACAAACATGGAATACTGCATAAGGGTTGAATCGCCGCTGCTGGTGAGCTTTATTGAAGCTGTGGCCAGTACGTCACCCTTGTTCTTCTGATGCAGATCAAGACCAACCTGTATCCCTGAAGAAGCCGAAGTATTAAACAAATTAGGGAAATTCGCATATAAGTTTGCTACCGCGTTGGAAGCTGCCTTCTGAACAAACTTAGCATATTCAGTATCTGCGTAACTGGTATCCTGTCCCGTAGCCTGAACTGTACTTGGTGTGGCTTTTTGACCATCAGCACCAATAAAGCTTAAAGAAATCTTTATCTCCGAGCCATTGGGAAGCACAACCGACATACTGTTCTCAGCCGGAGCCTTCGCTGCAGTGTTTGGTGCATATCCGTCATCAGAGAAGATGTGAATATTGTTAAACTCAGTTGCCGCATGAGTCCTGTCAATCTCCGATGCCATCTTCTGCATCTCTTCGTTGATATAGCTTCTGTCATCATCAGTGAGGGTATCATTGGCCGCCTGAACCGCAAGCTCTTTTGCTCTGGAGATCATATTGCTGACTTCATCCAGTGCACCATCGGCTATCTGACACCAGGACACACCGTCCTGAGCGTTGTTGGACGCCTGTGAAAGACCTCTTATCTGCCTTCTCATCTTCTCAGATATAGCAAGACCGGCAGCGTCATCTGCAGCCCTGTTGATCTTATAGCCTGATGCAAGCTTCTCAGAGGACTTGGCCTGAATGCCTGTGGTTATATTCAGTTGTCTGTTCGCGTTCATTCCCGCTATATTGTGCTGAACTACCATCCGTTCTTCCTCTTAATCTTTCATCAGTCCCAGTGACCGGTAACGCTCACCTCGAGGGCATCTCCACATGCAGGACAGTAAAGAATATCCTTTCCCTCCTGCACCTTTTCAAAGTCGTGTAATTCCACATTTGCCGATCCGCACTGGCATCTGGAGTGATACATTATCTCTTTTCCGGAGGCATCTGTGGTCTTGAATACCGCTATGGCGGATATCTTTCCGCACTTTTCGCAGATGCCGATCTCTCTGTACACGTACCAGAGTTTGTTGCTGCTTTCAGCCAAAGCTCTGATCTTTCCCTGAGTCTCCTTGTCGAAGTAGGAGATCACCATCTCCAGATTATTGAAGGTCATCCCTGCGCCAAGGCCGAGATTTGTTTCGTATCCACATTTTTTGCACTTTAGATTAACCAGCTGTCCCATACGTTATCTCCCATTTACTGTAGCAGTGCCATAACTCCCTGATTTGTCTGGTTAGCCTGAGCCAGCATCGCCTGCCCTGCCTGTGCCAGAATGTTGTTGTTTGAATATCTGACCATCTCTTCCGCCATATCCGTGTCGCGGATCCTGGATTCAGCGGCCTGTGTGTTCTCTAAATTGTTTGCCTGATTCTTTGCTGTGTGCTCTAACCTGTTCTGCTGAGCTCCTATGCGGCTTCTTAGTTCAGAAACATGTTTTTGTGCCTGTTTTAGCCTTTCGATAGATTTTCTGGCTTCCGTGGACTTTGAAACATCCAGCTGTGTGAGATGCATTGACTCAAGATCTATAGATCCAAAGCTGATATACATTCCATCCTCAATGGTGGAGCTGGCCTGTATCCAGAACTGCTTTGCTTCAGTTACCACAACTGCCGGCTTGTCGGATTTCTTTATTTCATCCTGCTTAAGGTTTGGGTCATTTTCTGTCTCTGTTATTCCAAATTTGAAGGAAACACTAAGTGTGTCGCCGGAGGCCATATTCTTTTTCTCCCAGACTGCACTAAATCCGAGATCCATCTTGTTGGTGCTGGTTCCAAGGGAAGCTGTGCTGTCATAATATGGCCAGTTTCTTATTGCACTGTACGGTCCGATGGAAAGCATATCCGGCGAGGTATCAAATGAAACATTTTCTGCAAATGCCAGGGCCTCATCCTTGTTGATAATGGATACTCCGCCGGGAACACCTTCGATAACATTTGTGCCACTGGGTGCTCCGCCATAGCCGGAACTCTTATATATTCTGGTGGTCTCGATCCTGGCTCCTTCGGTGTAATAACTCTCACAGGTATCATTGTTGTTATATGCTGTATCAGCATGGAACATAAATTCCAGATCAAGAGGAGTTGAACCTGTATTGTTGATCTCGTAATTTATTCCGTAATACTTGTCGGTGGAATTTGGGGTTGCAGTCTGAACAATACTGAATTCAATGCCATTCTTGTTGTATGTATATGTTCTTGAAACTGTGCCGTTATTATTTGTATAGTCACTGATCGTGAAGTCTGATCTGAGTGATGCTATTTCAGTAACTGTTTCTCCATCTTTCTGATAGTTTAATCTGACTGATGAGTTTGATGTACTTCCATCACCAAATATGAGCCTGTATGCTTTTCCTTTGGCTGCGGAATTAGCGTCACTGACAATCGCTTTTAACCCCAGCTGATCTCCATGACTTCCTGAAGAAAAAACAGGGCTGGAATCAATGCTGACATCTGCAAAGGAATAGCTTGAAAATGGGATATCTCCCTCAATAAGCGGTGTGCCGTCAGCATTATTTATTGACTCTTCACCATTTCCGAAGATCTTTATATTATTAAACTCTGTAACTTCATCTACTCTTTCTATCTCTGAACAGAGCGCATTTACTTCCTCCTGAATGTAGCTCCTGTCATCATCTGTCAGAGTATCGTTTGAGCTCTGTACTGCCAGGGTTGTCATCCTGTGGACCATATCCATGACTTCCTCAAGGGCTCCGTCTCCTATCTGGAGCATGGAAATACCATCCTGCACATTGTTGATACCCTGTGCAAGTCCACGGATCTGTCGTCTCATTTTTTCACTGATTGCGAGTCCTGCTGCATCATCGGCAGCGCGATTGATCTTATATCCAGAAGACAGCTTTTCAGACGACTTTGCCGTAAGCCCAGTCGTTATGCCAAGTTGCCTATTAGAATTCATCGCCGAAAGGTTGTGCTGGATTACCATTTTTAAGATCCTTCTCAAGCAATCTGAAATTAAGTTTCAGACAATCTCCTGAAAAAGCCTCCTTGCAAACATAACAACCACATCCTTTTGGTTATTATTTATATCGGCATGAATTAAAAATTCATTATACTTTAATAATTTAAAAGCCCTTTCCCCAGAGTTATCCGGGGAAAGAGCTTTCATAAAAATTCACTTTATTTAATTGTCCTCTTCATCGACCCTTGAGGCGCAGATAATAAGTCTCCTGTCATCTGCAGCTGTGCAGGTTGATAAAGTCACTATGTGGCCCGGGTCACCCGGCTCAATCCTCTCTTGAAGCTGAGAATTCCGGATGAGGTCTACGAGCGTTTTATCATACCTTTCCGGATTGCTGCCGTAAGTGTAGAATACATCATCATCATCGCCGACTTCTTCAACGGCAAATATCTGATATCTGTATACTTTATTGGCGGTATGGATCTGAAGGTACTGATGATCCTCATAATAATCAGGATCCTGCACATAGTACTTGAGCTTTCCGAACATGGACTTATCCTTCATATTGTGGCCGTAGATAAGTGTGTTGGGATCAGAAAAGTCCGGACTTGAGAGCCCATCCATGAAAATAGCTCCCGCATAAGCCCATTTGCCGTTATAAGCAGACTCAAGGTATGTGTAATTGTCTCCGGAATACATTATCGGATAACTGATGTCCTCATTCTCAAAGAGTATCCATCCCACAATATCAGGATATTCCTCCGACATTTTTGCGACATCTATATCCTTCTTATTCCAGTATTCCTTGTTTTCCTGCGTGTACTGATCAGCTATGCGCTGTGCTTTTTCTGAAACGCTCTGGTTTGTCACATACTCGTACTTGATGTCCTTGTACATTGCCTGTGACTTGATGTAGTCAAAGTTTATCTGCGTTACAAGAGCTACTGTGACGAAAATCAGGAGCGATCCCACTCTGCACAGGGCGATGAACCACTTCCGCTCCATATTCTCTTTCTTCATCCTGCAGAAGAAGATATTGGTACCCGCAATTGCCCCTATTAACAGTAGTTCTATAATAAGAAGCAGTATCCACACCTTTTTTTCTACATAACGGTTGTCGGTTTTGGGCGCTCGTCCCACAACCTTGATAACCGGAGGTTCCGGTGCCGGCGCTTCCATAATCTCGGGCGGCCTTGTAACTACCGGGGCAGCAGGCGCCTCATAGGTTATTTCCGGTTCCGGATCATATGACGGCTGTGGCGGATCCGGTGTAGGAGTAGGTTCTGGTTTTGGAGGAGGTTCTGGTTTTGGAGGATCCGGTGTTGGTTCTGGTTTAGGCGGATCCGGCGTAGGTGTAGGTTCCGGTGTTGGTGTAGGCGTTGGAGTAGGTTCCGGCGTTGGTTCTGGCCTCGGCGGATCCGGCGTGGGCGTAGGCTCAGGCGTTGGTTCCGGCTGTGGCGGATCTGGTGTAGGAGTAGGTTCTGGCGTTGGTTCTGGCACAGGCTCCTCATACGTATAATATCCTACCGCATAGGTCGAGAAATACTGCGCATAGATGTAGATCGTATTACTGTCGATATACACCGTTCCTTCCTGATAGTTGTCTTCAGGCCTCTGAATCAGCCTGTTAAGAACAGCGATATTGCCATCGTGCTCCCTGAACACAACAGGCTCTAGTTTATTTGCCAGGTTATACCCGACCGCTATCTCGATTACTCTTTCGACATCTGAAATATTATCAATCGGCCCATCATCAATCTGCCTTGTTACGTCAATGTCCATGTACTCAGCAAAGATGTGGTCTTCGGAAGAAGTGGTATAGCGTGCTTTCAAGTCATTCTCTACATAAGATACCTTTGCAGGACTAACCGAAGCCTTATCCTTAGGCGAAATATTAAGACGTACAATTACTTTCTGCCCCACCTGTTCCTGTGTGTAATCATCCAGCTTATCAGCACTGGCACGGCTTATTGGATCTCCTGATCCATGCACGACAACCTCTGTCCTTTTTACCGGCGGAGGAAGTGGCGCCTTATCAGTTCTGATCCTTACGCCCGGACTTATAAAAGATCTGGGATAATCATCCGTTGCAGGAATGTAAATCTTAACCAGATACTCGGTGTCGGGTTCAAGTCCATTAAATCTCAGAACTCCTCCGTGGCCTCCGGCATCTACCCAGTCAAAGCCATTTATAGGATTCCCATATCCATCATATAACCTGTACTGCTGCCGCATTATGTCAGGGTCAGTATCATCCAGTGTCAGAACAATACCGGAATCTGTAGTAGATACTTCTTCTGACTCCTCTGATGTATCAGGATTTATAACCTCGGGTCGTCCTGCAATGGTCAACGTCTGGGGAAGTGAATCCTGGTGTGTGGCATCGCCCTTCTTGACTATGGAAATAGTTTCTCCAAGGAAGCTATAGGTTTCACCATTGTCATCGGTGCCTTCCATCACAATTGTTCCTGTTGATGACGAAGTGATTGGATATGTATTACCGCCACTGGTTATTTCAAATAACGAATCCGGGTCAAGGTTACTTATCTCTTCGTCATAGTAGTCGTTTCTGCCCTCAGGGGCATTAAAACAGACAGAACCGGCTTCAACAAAAACATAGGAATGATGAGAATTATCTCCGACATCGCAGATTGCGAACTTAAGCTTTATTGCGTCTCCTATGTCCACATTTTGTCTTGCGGTAAAGATATTTGATATTCCATTTACATTTCCAAGCAGCGTAATGTGCTTTTCGCTGAACAGGGTATGAACAACACCTGGTCCAAGGGATGTCGACCGCCCACCGTTCATCTCTGTTCCATCAATACCTGCTCGAAGATTTACTATTGTTACAGGAACCTGTGTCCCGTCCGATCTGGTGATCAGTGCAATATTCTGATATGGTCCTCCATTAATGCTGATAAATAATCCAAAGACGTCATTATAACTTGGGCCCTGATTAAACTCATCTGAGGCAAAAGCATAGTTAAATACCAGCTCTGTTCCTGTTGCCAGCATCTCAAACTCAACTACAGATGTATCCCCTCCGTAACGGACACCCATGCTCTGACATAAAGCAAGAAGGTCCGGATCCTGGGTCGAATTGGGCGCAGTCCCGCTTGTGTCCAAAATAATACCTGATGGCAACCCGATATCAGCAGCGCCATTTCCAAAGGTATAGGATGTACCATTCTTCTGCTGGTTAGTGGCAACAACACCATTTCCAAGGACTACATCAACAAGCTGCTCAGCAGGCTGTACACCCCCGTTTTCGTAAATTACGGAACCGCTTCCTGCCATTCTATATCCCTGAGTCAGCAGCACTTCATAAATATTGCCGTCATCCAGCTCAACCCTGAGGGACTCCACGGAACTAAAATTGTCCGTACAGTCAATGTCATAATCATTATTCTCGTCAGCAGTCACTGTGATCAGAGAAGCATCGCTGGGAATCGGAGCAGATACCGCTGTACCGCTCAGATTAACTTCAGCAAGTATCTCCGAGAGCTTGACCGGCAGAGTTGTACATGTGTACATCCTCACATCATAAGTAAACTGAAGTGAATATGCCGAAAATCCTTCCGTCTCGGCCACCACAGTATCTCCTTCTGTGGATGCATCCAGCCTCTGTGCGCTGGCTCCATCATCCCCTACAATGTGATAAACCTCAACATCAAGGTTGTCATTTGATACCTCATCAAGACTAAAGGCAACCTTCACACTTCCCTTTGAAGTATCAGGCTGTATTTCTTCCCAACTATCATCAACGATCTTTATTTCAAAGACATATGAAGCCACAACGGTGCAGTTGTCGCCTCTTTGACACTCAACAGCCTCCTCAGCGCTTTCCCTTGTCTGATCAGAAGCACTTTCTGCAATCAGCCTTGCGCCCTCAGGAAATACGCCCTCATCAGCAAATACCGTAATGTAGACACCGTCTACCACGCAGCTTTGGCTAAATGGAGCTGACTTTATTTCTTTTTCGAGAGATTCCTCAATAGTTACTGTGATTGTAGGATAATCACAGACAATGGTAAAACTTCCGGGAGCAACCGGTTTATATACAAACTTCGCTCCGGCTTCATCTGATCTGAATTTGTCAAAAGAGCTGTTCTCCTTATCAAGCTCCCAGGTAACACCATAGAGAACGATATCTTCATACTCGGTCTCGTATTCGAGTTCTTCCTCCTCTTTGATTTTTTCCGAGCTGGTCTTAGCTCCTTTTCCTTCTTCGCCTTTATTCTCGTTTATATCTGTTGATTCAGCCTGTGAGGAATCTGTTGCAGCTTCAGCATCTAAAGTTTCATCGCCGGCTTCAGCGCCTTCTTCTGTCTGCTGGTTTTCGGAAACCTCTTGTTGCTCCTCGGTAGCATCTGACTGCTCTTCGGTAACTTCCTGCTGCTCTTCAGCCCCCTCCTGCACACCTTCCTGTTCTGCCGCGAAGACTGTTATAGGCTTAAGAAGATCAGATATCAAAAAGCTTACTCTTGCGCTGTCATTTCCTGCATTGGCGCTACTATCTGTTTCTTCAGGCTTTTCCTCCTGTACGGGGGCTTCCGATTCTTCTGCCGTCTCACTTTCATAGTCTACATTTGTGGTGTCATTACCGGCAGGCTCTGCATCAACATTTTCATTTGCTTCAGCATTTTCATTTGCATCGGCACTTTCATTTGCTTCAGCATTGGCACTCGCATCAGCGTTTCCACCGGCACTTGAGCTTTCACTAGCTCCTGTATTTTCACTGGTACTAGCATTTTCACTGGCGCTGGTACTTTCACTGGCACTTGCACTTTCACTGGTACTAGCATTTTCACTGGCGCTGGCACTTTCACTGGCACTTGCACTTTCACTGGCGCTGGCATTTTCATTAGCACCTGCGTTTTCATTCGCACCTGCATTTTCATTCGCATCAGCGTTTTCAGAAGACGCCTGCGCAGAAGCATCTGAATCTGAGCCTTCTATAGCGCTGTTTCCTTCAGTAGCCTGCCCCGTTTCTGACGACATGCCCTGAGCGGCTGCATCTTTAGTCTCTATATTTGTAGAAGCCTCTGCACTTCCATCAACTTCACCTTCAGATTTTTTGGTTTTTTTCTTCTCGTCCTTTGTTTCCTCCAGCTCATTGCTGTCAATTTTTTCAAGAAGCTTATATTTCTCAACAGTTACCAGGAGATTATCCGGCAGAACAATATCACTCTCTGATGCCCCCACCTTAAGCTTCTGCTCCCTGACCTCAGCTCCAATTTCGCCAAAGCCCACAATCCTTATACAATCCTCATCAAAGGGCATGGCAAAAGCTGTCAGGTTAATGATCGTAAGAATCAGAGACACTGACAGAAGAATAGCCAATATTCTTTCCATTAGATTTTTTCTTTTTTTCATATTGCCCTAGCTTATACCGTCTTTCTCATAAAAGACATCCAGCATCAGTTCCAAAAGAGCTTCCTCATTAGGGTAAAACTCCTCAAAATAATCCCCAACTTTTGTATATCCCTGCATAAGGATAAAGCTGTCCGAGGAAAAACTGTAATCCTTAGTCGTAGTGGATAAAAAGAACACCTCGCTCCTTGTTATATCCGTGGTCATCTGTGGTTCAATGGCGCTGAAAATGTCCGCTGCAATAAAGGGTTTGTCTTTGGTCAGCGCAATGGTTTTCTTAATGAACGCCAGAAGATAGTCCTTTTGTCTCTGGAGCCTCTGATCAGAAGATCCTGCCTTTTTGGTGTCTCTGTTGCAGAGGTATTCGTAGGCCATATTCCCGTCAAGGCGAACCGTCTCTCCCTCAACAAAATCGTAATCTCCCGCACTAAAACTATATCTTGGCGTCACATCAACGCCGCCCACAGCGTCATTCATCGTTGGGATAGCACTCATATTTACAGCCGCATAGCCATGTATGGGCAGGGAGTAAAAGAGCTTGCTGACCGCCTGTTTCTGAAGCTCACAGGATCCTTCAACTCCGTCCCCAAAGCCGTGCTGTACCGCGATCTGCGCGGTTGTAGTTGTCACATAATTTCCGTATTCATCAAATATATCAACATCCGTCATGGTATTCCTGTTGATACCAATTATGTTGATGGTCTTGTCTCGAAGATTAAATACTACGAGAAAAAGAGCATCTGCCTGCCCTCCGTCTATCTCGCCATAAACCTCAGATACCTCCTCATCCAGCTTGTCTATACCCATGACAAGAAATGTGATTATATCCTTGTTGTAGCTGTATATTGTCCCGTTGTGCAGTATCCTCTCGCTCTGCCAGGAAGAGTCATCGTTCTCAACCTGAATTACTGTAGGGTTTTCTATTCTTGGCGCCTGAATAAGATTTTTGGAGAGCATGCTCTTTTTCCCGGCAGTTTTCACCATAAGTGATACCGCCAGGCCAATAAGAAAACAGGTCAAAAGAGCTATACCCACAATTATGAAGATTTTCAGAAACCTCTTTGAACTTTTTCCCACAATACATCAAAGCAGTGATATTTCTCAGTTGTTTCTAAGGTACCAGTCCGCCGTAGGACTCTGCCTTCCGTAGTCAACTGTCACCGTCTCTCCTTCTTCATCCTGTTCCTGTCTTGTCTCGGCCTGCTGCATTGTAATGCCCCTAAGGTCCAGTCCCGTCTGGTCAAATATCTTTTGCGCAAGCTCCGGATGGTCCCAGACATAAGTAAGAGTAAATCCCCTTAAATCTGCAAACGTCACCTTTCGGGTTGTGATCTGACAATTGTTTGCGTATCCGGGTCCGGTACAAAAATCAGCATAATCACCGGGCAAAAGCACAATGCTCTGGGTATGTCCTGTTGCATTATCTGTTAGCGTGCAGCTGAGCGTTCCGTCAAGAAGACATATGCTGGTCACATTGTCGCCCCCTCTTACAACCTGGGCACAGGTACCTCGAATGCCCATTGTCATGGTGGCGGATTTTATGGTCAGGCTCTCAGTGCCCTCCAGAGGCTTTTCGACATTAAATAGTAGGTTTCCCTTTTCCAGCACAACCTCGTATTTATTGTCATTTTTGCTCACGACTGCTTCACTTTGCTCATCAAGCTTTACCGCCTTACTGTCATCAAGGCTTATGTAGGCATAGCTCTTTGCCGCAGACATTATGTCGTCGCCGGAATTAAGGCGCATTTTCTCCATGATCTGGGACGCCTTTCCGGATGCGTTTGTGAGCTTAACATCACCTGTCGTCTTCTCGAGCCTCATGACAGACGCAGTGGCATTGTTAGAAGCCATGGCAGTGATGCCAAAATGCCCCAGAGCCACCGAAAGCAAAAGCACAAATATTAAATTAGCTCGCAGTTTCTTTCCGCTCTTCAAGCTAATCCGCTCCCTTTACATTACTTATTCCTGTCAAGTGTAGCATCCATCTCAGATGCAGCCATCCTTAGCATTCCAAGGACATCTCCGGCAGAACCTCCGTCCTCAATTGTCTTTACCGCTTCATTAACTGCATGCCGAAGATCCATGGCAGACTTTGTGGTGATCCTCAGTCTATCACCCATCTGCTGCATGATCTGGACAACCTTCGCCGGTTTTTTCTTAAAATACAGCCCGAAAACATCCCAGGTCACCTGTGCCAGTACGGTAAAATCTGTTCCCGCCACAGCAGTAGCCGAGCGTGGAAGCCCCTCTACCATTCCCATCTCACCGACAAATCTCTCAGGTCCCACTTCAGCGATCTTCTTCTGCTCTGGTCTTCCGTAATTGCTATAGAGGTCTATCCTTCCCTTTTGAACCTCATACATGCATTTACTCTCTTCACCTTCACGGAAGATGACATCTCCCTGGTTGTACTCCTTAAGGAATGTGTAAACAGTACTGTTTTGTGCCATGTGGATGCTCTCCTTATCCTCTGTATAATTCCTCTAGTCTAAGTATCTCAAAATCTTCTCTCTTACCTTTGAGCTTAATGCTATTGCCAAGAGAAGTTACTCGTGCCCTTTCTCCAAGCGCATCTGCCACCACTCTTGATATAAGTATCGTTCCGCCGGGGGCATTTGCTTCAAGCCTGGACGCTGTGTTTACCGTATCTCCAAGAGCCGTGTAGTCCATTCTCTCAGGTGCTCCGATATTTCCAACAACTGCCGGGCCATAATTAACACCAATTCCAAAAGAGACTGTCCTGCCGTATTTTTCCATCAGCTCTTTTCCCAGCGCCTTTGAGCCCTCCACCATATCGAAAGCTGCACTGCACGCCAGGTACACCGGATCCTCCTGCTCCACCGGTGCATTCCAGAAGGCCATGGTACAGTCACCCACAAATTTATCCAGAGTGCCATGATTCTTCATGATGCACTGAGTAGTAAGGGTCAGATACTTATTTATTATCTCAACAACCATCTCCGGCTCCATGCCTTCACTCATGGTTGTAAATCCTCTTACATCAACAAATAAAACCGCGATATCCCTTCTCTTTCCGCCAAGCTCAAGTCCTGCGCTGCCTTTTTCCAAAAGCTCGTTCATGACCGCATGGTCAACGTAGTGCCCAAAGGTGTTTATGATCTGCTTCCTGGCTCTCTGAGAATATATGTAGTTTACCGCAACACTCATAATAAAAAGCACAGTCACGCATAGAGGTATCCAAAGCACATGAAGCACCATGCCCTTTTTCTGGTACAGCATCAGCGCGATCCCCAGATACGCACCGCAGACTATGACTTCAGCAAGTATCGAGTAGATAACTTTTCTGTCATAGAAGAAAATCACGGCTATAAAGCAGACAAAAAACAGCACCAGAAGCTGGGGCCAATTGTCTGCTTCCAGAGGGTAAAACCCTCTTCTGTAGGCATCTATTATATTTGCCTGAATCTCTATCCCATAGGTGGGTGAGGCTTTATCCGCAGAAGTAAAATACGCATCCTGCAGCCCTGACGCATATGCGCCTACAAGCACTATCTTTCCCGAAAAGAATTCAGGATCAACTCTGCCAAAGTATATATCGGCAATTGAAATGTAATCATAATAGCCGCCACTGACAGTTGTGTATGGAATATACCAAAATCCGCCCCTTGTTCTGGGTTCAGGGTTTGGGGTAAGCCCCTTGGCCTTGCAGTATTTTTCATAGATCACTCTTGAAACAGAGCTA
>JAEEGK010022428.1_pt1 | contig 13226 bp, 15 predicted proteins | sample 8958771 | NCBI WGS metagenome assembly JAEEGK01 (sample SAMN16246547, study PRJNA631951) | gut metagenome | biome: gut microbiome; feature: rumen; material: SC-attached | host: Bos | place: Iran: Karaj | collected 2018-10 | reverse complement strand
AAAAATAAAAAACGATCTACAATTAAATAAACCTTCAATAAATTAATCAACAAACATAAAATTAAATAAAAAAAAAAAAAACAAAATATATAATATAAAAAAAGAGAATAAAAGAAACAGAAATATAATATTAAATTAAAAAAGGAGGATTTACAAAAATATCTTTTAGAATTAGAAAGAAATAAAAGTATATTAAATGAACAAATAAATGAAATAAATAAAAAAAAGGAATTAATAAATAAAAAGATATTTAATTCTATAACTAAAAAAAATATAGAAAAAGAAATTGATGATGAATTAGAAAAACAAATATCAAATAATAATACATCAAATAAAAAAACAAATATTTCAATGAATAAATCAGAATCCGTTGTTGATATAAGTACAATAAGTTTAAATACAACTTGTAGAAAAAATATTTTTTCATGTTCAAATAATTATTCTTTAAGAAAATCTAAAAGTAATGCAAGTTTTTTTTCTCCAAAAAATAATAATAAAAAAATTGATTATTCTTTATATGATAATTATTCTAATGATTCAAATGTAATTTTAAAATGTGATAATTCAAAAAAAATTGAAACTTTTTGTTATTTTAGATTAATTAAAATTGGAGAAGTTATTTTTGATCCTTTAAATCATTATGATATTTCTCCTGAAAAATTAGGTTATTTACAAGGATTTATTTCTATAAATTTTGAAAATAATTTATTAGTATTTAAACCTAAAATTAATCAAAATGAAATTAATATGAAAATAATTGAAGAAGAACTAAAGATTGATTTAAAAAAAATAAATAATGTTATATGTGATATGAAAGATATTATTCAAATTCATCAAATTTATTTAAAGAATAATGAAAAATCTAAAATAGTTGAAAATAAAGATTCTAAAAATGAAATTTATAATATTTTAAATTTAAATCAATTAATTAATCAAAGAGAAATAAGAAAAATTAAAATGAATAATACTGATAAAATAAAAGCAGCTTTATCTCATTATTTTATCATATCTATTATTTTTAATTATGTTAAAAGAATTGAATGTATATTTATAAATTATGATGATTTTATTAAATGGCTTCAAGAAATTTTAAATATAGTTGAAGAAAATAAAAAAAATAAACAATTCGAAAGTTTTAGAGAAAATAAATTTTATAAAATTATCAAAAAATCAAATAAAACACAAAGAACAAAAAGTTTCAATCCAAGAACTCCTAAAAGTAACTTAAATGGTAAAAGGAAAACAAAACAAGTATAAATGTTTATATAAAATTATTTTTAATTCAAATTTTTTTAGGATTTAATTAAAAAATAATATATATTTACATTAAAAAATCATATTTGTTAAACATATTGTTTTATAATTTATTCAAAAATAATAATATTTTTAATAAATTATTTGAAATTTTACATGTCACTAACTGAAAATAGAAGTCATTCAGAAAACAAAAATCACTTTAAAAAATTTAAAATCATTCAATCAAAATCTAATCAAAGTATTATCAAAGAGAGAAATTCAAGAGAAGAGTCAAAATTAAAAATTGGATTTAATCATTTATTGAAATCAAATAAGAATTTAACAATAGAAACATTAAATGATAAACCTTCAAAAATAAAAACAAATATAATATTCATTAGACAATTTAATTCTTTAAGAAATAATAATAGATTCTATCTTGAAAAAGTTAATAACATTAATATTCCCAATAAAAAAGAATTTAATAATATTTTAACTGATCCACAAAATAATCCAACAATATCTTTATTTAATTCAAATTTTAAACCTATTGAATTTTCAAATAAAAATTTATTAAGAAATAAAGGAATTTTTTTAGAGAATAAAATATTAAAAATAAATAATAAATATAAAGATTTTGATAATTCATCAAATAATATAATAAAAAAAGTATTTAATGAAAAAATACCAATTAAAATTAATAATAATAAATATAAAAATATAAAAATTCCAAAAGAAAAATTAACATCAACTCAATCGAATTTTTATTATAATAAACCTCAAATTTTATCTGGCTATAAAGAATTTTTAACTAAATATAAAGTTAGTAATTTACCAACTTTAGTTAATTCTATTTCAAATACTAATGTAAATCAAACTGAAAATAATCTAGATGATGAAAAAATAAAATATAATAAGATAAGTGAAACTTTTTTAAAAATTAAATGTTTATTAAGTTTAGATTGTGAACCTGGAAATGAAAGAAAATATATAAAAAATTTCTTTTTAAGATTTGGTTATAATAATAATGAAATTTCAGAAGATAAAATTACTAATTTTTTAAATTTTTTAAATGTTGAACCTTTTCAAATAAATCCTTCGAAATCTTTAAAAGAAAATATAATACTTGCAATGAATAATAAAATAGAAGAAAATGAATCGTGTGATTATTAAATAAAATTCTTATGTTTAAAATAATTAAAAGAATTATATAATATAAAAACATTTATTTTCATTTATTTTATAATAATTCAAATCTATTTTGAAGAAAAGATGATAAAACATATATTTTTCTCATAAAAACAAATTTAATTAAAAATAAAACCTGAAATATTATTAAAAGGGAATAATAATATTTTTAATTAGATGATTTTTTAAATTTCATGAAATATTGACAAATTTACTATTATATGTTTATTTATTTTGTAAAATTTAATGAAATAATAGAAATAAGAAATTATGATTTAATTTTCTTATAATGAGTATTAATTTTTATATAGTTTATTTTTAATATAAGGATTTAATATAACCTTTCAATCAAAAAAATTAAAAAAAATTAATTTTATTTAAATAAATTTAATTTTTATAATAAACAAGATTATGCTTATTAAAAATATTTTCTCCAGATTTAAATCCATTTAAATTTAATTTATTATATATTAAATTTTTATATAGATATTTTTCAGATGAATTATCATTCAACCTTTTTTTCATATAATTAATATTTTTATTATCATTATAGATATTTTTATTATAATTTAGATTAGTAAAATAATTATTAAGATTAACATTATTAGAATTATGATTAATAATAAAATTATTTTGATAAATTCTTTGATTGTGGTTCATTGTTCTATGAAATAAAATTTGATAATTTGAATTATTATTATTTCCATTTGTAACAGTTAAAACATTATTTTTTTTTTCACTAGTTCTTAAATAATTCATTGAATTTTTATTTCTAGATTTAGAATCAATGAAATTATTATATTTTATATAATATTCAGGAGATTTATTATTTTCTAAACTAATATTTTTATGATGAGGAATTTGATGTTTATTTTTTATATTATTTGCAATTTGCATTCTTAAAGATAAAATTAAATTATTAGTATAATTTAAACTATCAGTACTTTTTTGATAATTCATTACATTTGAACTTTTATTTCTACTTACATTATTATTACTATTATTTGAAGCATATGAATTATTTCTCAAATAATCTTTATTTATTGGAATAGATGAAATATTATTTATTTTATTTATCTTTTGATAAGTTTCAATATTAGGATTTATATTTATATTTAAATTTTTATATTCTGATTTTTTTCTAAATTTATCTATATCACTTATTGTTCGATTAAAATTTGTAATTTGAGTGTTTGGATTATTAAAATAATTTTTATTAATATTTCTTGTATGAATTATATTTTTAATTGGTTTTTCCTCAATATTATATTTACCAAATTGATTATAATAGTAATTTTCATTATTATTATTTCTAATATTTTCATTGTTATTAATTTCTCTTTCAAGCAACTCTAATCTTTTATATAAATCAGAATATTTAAAATGTGCCCCACCTTCAAAAAATTTTTGAGGTTTTGATTCACCATAATATATTCCTTTATATTCCATTTTTTTTAAAATTTAAAAATAAAACTTTCAATTAAAATATGAGTTTTTCATTTATATACTTTTAATTTATAAAAATTTAATTAATGTTTATCCATTAAAATAATGTTAATTACAATTCTTAAAACAAACATGTAAAATAATTTTTTTTCTTTTTTTTTAAACCACAACAATTATTAATTGTTAAAAATTAATAATTTTAGATTAAAAAACAATTAAAAATTGAAAAAATTAATTTAAAAAAATAAAGAAATCTTATTTAAAATCATAGAATACATTTTATTATTAGATAATCTAAAAAAATTTTCAGAATTAATTTAATAAAAATCAAAATTGATAAAGATGAAATTATTGAATAATTAAATTTTATTAAAATTTATGAAAAAATTAAAAATGGCTCAAAAGATTTATTTATTGAAAATATAAAGATTAGAGGAAAAAAAATATTGAAGACTTAAAAAATATAGTCAATTAAAATAAAAAATATCAAAATAAAATAAGAATCATTTATTGTATTTAAATTAAAGAATATCTGAATTCATTGATTTTCATTATTATATTAATTATTTATTTATTTTATTTTAATTATTATTCTTCATTTCTGATTATATTTTGAAAAAAATAAATAAAATAAATTTGATAAATTTGATAAATTTGATAAATTTCAATCCTTAATTTTTAAATTAAAATAACCTTCATTAATTTTTTCATTTGTTAAACCTAAGAATCTTATAGTAAATTTCAAAACAAAAAAAATTAATATTCCTTTTAAAGTTCTATAAAATAAAGGTAATGAAAAGATTAAATTAATATAACTAGAACAATCTAAAAAATCAATATTAGTAGGAATGGTTAATGTTAAATAATAGTCAATAAAACAAAATAATAAAAATCTAAAAAGTGAAACATCTCTTTTAGTATGATTAAACATTTCAATTCCATTTATATTAACTTCTTTAATATTATATTTATCAAATAAAATATCATTAGATTTAAAATTAATAAGATATTCTGATAACATTCCAATATAATAACCTAAAAATTCAAAAAGCATAGTTTGACTAAGATAATTTTGGTTAATAAAATTATTAGATTTATTTTTTAAAAAAGGTTTAGTAATAACGAATTGGAAAAAAGTATTAAAGCCAAAAAGTAAAATAGTACAAAAAATAACAGTAAATTTATAATCTAAAAAAATTTTTAATTGATTAAAATCCATTAAATTAACTTTTAAAATATGAAAGAAAATATAATAAATAACATATCCAATAAATAAACCAAAAATAACTTGATTTAAATATAAAGTATTTTGAAGCATTCTAACTAAAGAAGAATAAATAACAACAATAGTCCATAATAAACCACAATAAAATTTATAACTAATAATATTATATTTTTGAGTCATTCCTTTATAAAAAACTCCAAATAAAATAAACATTGAACTTGCTGTTGAAGAAGGAGTTCCAAAAGAAGAAAAAGTTAAACAAGATGGAAATTCAGGATGTTTTAAAGAAGGCTTTACTTCTTGATAAATGATTTTTAAATTTGATATTATAAATGTTGATAATGTTTCCATAAATATCATAAACATCGATGAATATAAATTTATATAGTTTAATGATAAATAATACATGAAATATTTTATTCCTTGCTCTATATAATCTGAATATATAAAATATTCACATCGACTTTTGTCTTTTGAAAAAAAAAATTTCATTGATATTGATTTAAAATAATCTTTTGTAAAAAAATCAAATGTTAAGTATGAGATAAAGAGTATTATTATATAATATATTTTCTTATTGGAATTAATATTTTCCATTAATTATTTGTTTTTTTCAATTTTGAAATTATATTAATAAATAATATAGTTTATTAAGAGTTATACATAAAAAAATAAATAATCAAAATCAAATTATATTAACTCTACAATTCCCCAAACTTTTTTTTACATAAAATATTTTGATAATATTTTTAAGATACATTGAAAAAAACAAAAAACCGATTGTTTTATTAAAAAAGCAAATTTTTCAAAAATAAATTTTTTTTCTTCATTATTTCTATTATAATTTTTGATTGAATATTTAAGAAAAGGATAATTACTTTTAAATATATTTAAAAATTTATTAGGAAAACAAATTTTAGTTAATAGATTAGGAGTAGGAAAAATTAAAGGTCTTTTGGCTTCACTTCCAAAAGATAAAACTTTTCCTTTTTCAGAATGATTAATTAATTCCTTTTTACCTTGAAATTTAGAATATAATAATTCACATATTTTTTTCACTATTAAATCTCTTCCATTTTTTTCCTCTATAAGTATCATAAAATTCTATTATATAAATAGATACAAAATTTATAAATGCAAAACCTAAATTACATTTATTTCAATAATCTATAGGTAAATAAAATATATCATATTTATTTTTAAAATATATTTATTTCTTCTAAAAAAGTATTTATTGTAGATTTATTTGGAATATTTTTTATCAATAATGCTGTTCTATTATCAAAATTATATTTTTAATTTCAATTTTATTTTTTTCTTCTTCTTGATTTATTTTCTTATTTTTATTCGGACTTTTAATCATATTTAAATTAATTTTCGTGTTGTATATTTGAAAGAATATTTTTATTTGAATTTTTTTTACATTTATTAATTTTACTCTGTTTAATTATTATCATATCATTTACCATTTGTTCATCATTATTTTCATTATTAGAATTTAAGTTATTAATATGAACAGAATGAAAAAAATCTTTTTATTATCATTATTATTAATTAGAAATTAAAATTTGAGTAATTTTTATTAATAAAAGGATTAAATAAAGTTATTGGTGAATAAAATTGATGTTCATTAAATATTTATACAATTAAAATTTGGTTTTCCAAAATATCGATTATTTATTATTTTATTATTTATCATTTGATTTTGATATAAATTTCCTTTTGGAATAATTGGATACATTCCATAATAATTTTTAACATTATTATTTATGAAATTATTCATAATATAAACATTATTATTTCTATTTATATTATTTTGGTTCATTTGATTTAATGTTTATATTGTATTTAAATTTAATTTATTTAATAAATCTTTTTTATTTTTAAAATTCATTTTTTGATTATTTAATTATTGACATGTAATTTCCTGTTTTTATTTATTATCAATGATTTTTGGTAGTCTTCAGTTTCTTTTTATTTGAGAATTATTTTGCTATTTCTTCACTTATTTCAGTAAAATCATTTTCCATTATAGAATTTTGTTCTGATTTAATTTCTTTTCCTATAAATTTTTTATTGTTTATTTCTTGTTCATTTATAAATGACATTTTTTGTTTATTATTGAAAAATTCTTGATTTATATTTTATTTGATTTTCTTTTTAAATAAATTTATTTATCTAGCAGGAAAAAATTTTAAAAAAAAGAAAAGGAGAGTCTAAAAATTTTATATTAACTTGATATTTTTTTTCTAATATAAAATAATTGATATAAACAATAAAAAAAATTAATTATTTTTTAGATTTTTCTTTTTTCTTTTCATAATCATTAAACCTTAATAATTGTGTATATAACCAAGAAGGAATATTAATAGTAGGTGAAATTTTCATAAGATAACCAATTGAAAATTCAATGGACCATTTTTTATATTTCATAAGAAAAGCAATAGCTGAAGCGATACTTCCTGATTGTCCTGAAAAACAATATATTAAAATAGGTATATTATTATTACTTATTTCTTCAGATATAAAATCATATATTTCATTATAATCTATTTCATCATGATTTGATTCTTCATGTTTAAAATTTCTATAATTACTTCCTAATAAATCTCCTAATTCTTTATCTGGTTCTTTCATTAATGATATTATTGTTTTAAATTTAAGAAGAGATAATGTTTTTTTATTTTTGGAATTTATAAAATTTCCTATATATAATATATTATTTAATACACATAAAGGTAAATGAATATTATCTAAATTATTTATATTTAAATATGGATAATCTTTTAAAAATAAATCATAATCAGAATTTATTATATGATATAATCCTTTTGATATATTATCATTTTCTTTTATTTTTTCACTTATTTCTTTTAAATTATCTGAATTTTTTAAATTTTCATTATCATTTAATATTAAAATAAGTCTTGAATTTTGTTTTATTTCTGGAAAATTTTTTAAATTTTCTTTATTTCTACAATCAAAAATTACTGTTTCTATTGAATCATTGATATAATTATATAACATCATTTTTTTAATTTGCCGAGAATCTAAATTCATTCTTTGTTTAGTTTGTTGATACATTTCTTTCATATTTATTTCTGAGAAAGAATTCATTTTAAAATAAAATTTATTAATTCTTGATATTAAGCAATTTTAATAATTAAGAATAAAAAATAAAATCTTTGAATTCAAGTTAAAAGATTAATACTTAAAAACATTAAATCTATAAAACAATGTTAATGATATTTTTCTCTAAATAATTTAACTTTTAAAAATTTATTTTCAATCCTTAAATATTTTTTAAAAGCATCTAGATTTATATAATAATTTTGTAGAACATTATTTTTTAATAATATATAAATCATATCAATATTTTATTTTTGATGCATTCATGATTTTGATTATTTAATTATAAATAAAAATATAAAAAATTGTTATTTTCATTTTTATTTTCTAAGTAATTTTCTTTTTTGAATATTTTTAAATTTTTATAGATATTATGAAGACTAATATTTATTTCTTTTTAATTAAATTATTTTTGAAATGAAAGTTAAAAATCAAAATTTTGTAAATGAATTTTTATATGATTTTTATAAAAGAAATAAAGTTAATAAAAGTAATACCTTAAAAAATGATTTTATTAAATATTCTAGTCAAGATCTTAGTTCAAAAAATAAGAATCCAATTAAATTAAACAAAAAAAATAAAAAATTAAAGGAAATTACATTTGATTTATATAATAATGCCAATCCACATCTTCCTCAAATTGAGTTAAATTTAAATTCTCATATTTCAAAATCTTTAAAATTGTTAAATGAAAAAAATAAATTATCAAAAGATAAAAAAAAGAAATATATTAAAAATATGAGAAAAATAAAGAAATCACATTCTAATAATTCTATAAATGTACCTATGAATAATAATATTAATGAGAATAATATAAATGAAAATAATATAATTGATAAGAATAACAATAATGATATAAATGATATTAATTATAATTTAGAAAATGAAAATGAAAATGAAGTTAAAAATGAAAAAGAAGAAAAAATTAAAAGATTTACAAATTCTCAAATTGAATTAAAGAATAATATATTTATTCCAGGAATAATCCAAGAAAGAGAAAAATCAAATCCTACAAAAAAAATTTATAAGATAACTTCTATTCTTCCTTCTAATAATTTTATGTTTATAGAAAATAAAAATCAAATTTCTCAAATTAAAAATCAATCAAATGACAATAATTATAGATTAAAAGACCTTCAATCAATGTTTAATTATATAAATAATTTAAATTCAAATTTTTATTGATTTTTAAAAGTTTTTTCTACAATAAATATTTTTGATTTAATTATTTAAAAACATAAAAAGAAATATAACCAATAATCAAAAATAATTGTAATTATTGTTTTATAATAATTTTAAATATTTTTTTATTGTGCAATAATTGTTTATTAAAATTTGTATTTGACATTATCTTATTTTCATTATATGAATTTTTATTCTTTGAAATTTATTGTAATATTTTATCTTTATTTATTTCATTTTTTCATCAATATTTTGTTAGTATAATTTTGTTATTAAATATATATTCATTGTTTTATTATTTGAAAATGAATGATTTAAATGTTAATTTATCTGATTTTATATAATGATATTATATCTAAAAAGTAATTAATTATTATCTAAATTTAATTTATTCTTCTTTACAAAAAAAAGGACCCTTAAAAATAATATTAATAATTAATTTAAAAATTATTATAAAAATATTTGAATAGAAAAATCAAAAAAAAATGAATAAAAAATTAACCCCTCAAAAGCAAAATGAATTTAAGACAAAATCCTCAAAAATTTCAATAATAAGTTCAAAAATAAACCCTTTGAAAGTGAATAAAAAAAAAAATGAAAATATATTAAAAAAAACAACGACTGAAAAAGAAAATGAAATAAAAAAAGGAAATGAAAAAGAATTATTAAAATTTATGAAATTAGGATTAAATAAAAGGAATAAAGAGGATAATCATAAACTATCAAATAGTCTAAACAGTCAAAAAACACTTCCTTTACAAGGGAATATGATAAATTCTATTTCTTTAAGAAAATCAATTAAAGTAAATTCTCCAAAATTAAAACAATTAAATTCTTTAAGAGAAAAAATTATATCTTCTGAAGAAAAAAAAAAAGGAATTAATAATAATTGTTCAATTTTTAATTTGAATAAAATTTCTAAAATTAATTCATCACAAAAAATAAAAGTCAATAAATCAAAAAATAATATTTCCTTAAGAAAAATAAATTCTAAAAATAATGAAAATAATAATAATAAAATATATAATAATAATATAGGAACATCAATTAATATAAATAAAACAACAAATTATTCAAGTTTTGATACAATAGAAAAAAATAAAAATATGATTAACCCTTCAAATGTAGAAAATCAATATAAAAATATTAGATATGAATATGATGATAAAGAAAGTAATTTTTTAAATATTGAATTAGGAAATACAAAAAGTTTTTCAATATTACCTGATTATTCTATTAATTTTAGTCATTATCCTCAAAATTCAAAAATTGATGAAAAAGAAATTGATTTGGAAGAATTTTTTTCAAATCCTTTCAAAAAAAAAAATTTTAAAGATTTTAATAATCCTGAAAGAAGTTTATATTATATTGATACTAGTGAAATGAAAGATGGAGAGGATATTCAAAAAGTTTATTCTATAACAATGTATAATAATGAATTTAGAAATGGATTAAATTTTGAAAGAAAGATTAATAATTATAATAATAAAAATAAAGTAAAAGGAGAAAATAAAAACTTAATTTATAATATATTTGAAGAAAAGATTAAGCAAAAATTAAATATAAATAATAATATTTATTATAATATTCATTATAATAGTTGTAATTATAATATTAATGGTAGGAATATTAAAGAAAAAAAAATGAAATGAAATCATAGAAATAATTAAAAAATATATTTTTTATTTTTTTCAAAAGTAATATAATTTTAATGTGTTAATATAAATCCAATATAAAAAAATAAAAAATGTATAAAATCTATTTCCTTTTTTTCAAATATATCAAAAAAAATTAATATAAAGCAATTATTTATCTTATTTTTTTCCTTTTTCTCTTTATCATTTTTAACTCCAATTTTTTTCTTATTTATTTTCATTAAATATATTGATTTAACTCTAATTTTTCTTTAATTTACTAATAATAATTTTGAGGTTTACCACTAGAAAATTAAATAAATTCAAAAGAAGATTCAAGAAGATCCTTTAATTCTTCTTATAAAAGTTCTCCATATTCTTTATTTTTTTCTTATTTATATTTTAACATATAATAAACATATTTATTTCATTCTTTATAATATTTCTATTCCTTTACTTTCTTTCTTAAATTTTAAACTATAATAATTAAGTATTTTCTTGTCTTTCAATTTTTTTATTGTGTTCTCCATTTAAATAAATCTTTTTATTTAAATTTTTTATATAATTGTTTTTTATATTTTAAGTTTTTTTTTTGATTAAATGGAATTATTTTTTAATTTGAAATGTCAGAGGTAGTTCAATATTATTTAGATAGAGAAAAAGAGTATAATTTTAATAATCAAAAAAAGTATAAAAATGATAATGAAGATTTAAAATTTTTATCTATTGAAAAAATAGGAGGAATGACTGTTGATGAAAATGGAAAAAATAAAAGTAATATAAAAATAAGAGCAAATTTAGAAGAAATAAAAGAAAGAATGAAAACAGAAGAAAACAAGGATACATTTTTAACAGATAAAATAAATTTAAATTCAAATTATAAAGAAGAAAGAGGAGGAGATATAAATTCTTTAAATTTTGAAAATAAATCAATAATTAAAGTAGAAAAGGGTGAAACAGTTCCAATAGATTTTGAGAAATTAGTGATAAATTTAAAAGATAAAACAGATCAACCAAAACCAATAAATCCTCTTTTTTTTATTATTAATGGTGAAAAACCTTTAGAAAAAGAAAAATTATTAAATTATAATACAAATCCTCAATTTTTTCCAACAACAATTCCTTATAAAGATAAAATAAATAATATAAAAAGTAATAATATTGATAAAGGGAAATTTTCTTATATGAAACAATTAGAAGAAGAACATGATATTTTACATAAGATAAATATATATAATAAGACTCATCATGATTTTTTAAAAAATTATAATTTTAAAGACTGCTTTAATAAACCTACTTATGATAAAATTAAAATTATTAGTGATGTTAAAAAACTTATTTATCATAGTAAAACTAATAATATGGAAGATAATGCTAAAATTATTAAACAAATTGAAAAAAGTGAAATGATTAATAGAAGTAAAGGACATGGAATATTTAAATTTAGAAATAATTTTGAAAAAGAAAGAAAAAAAATTTGGGAAGAAAAAAGAAAAAAATTTTTAGATTTACAAAATGAAAAAGATACAATGTCAATTAATTTAAGAAGTCCAGATTTATTTGGAGAAAATAATAAAATTTATAATACTTCAGCTCAAGTTTTTTTTAATAGAACTTATATGAAAATGACTTATGAAGATTATAAAAAAATTCAAGATGAAAAAAAAAGAATTAAGAAATTAAATGATAAATTAAATATGAATATTGAAAACTTATATAAAAGAAAAGAAAGGCCTTCTTATACTGATATAAAAAAAATTATGAGAGATCAAAATATGGATAATGTTTTTAGAAGAGCTCAAACTGAAATTATGAAACCTACAAAAGAAGAATTAATTGAATATTCTAAAGAATTATCTTCAAATACTTCTAATCTTCATAATTAATTATTTTTTTTTGAATCAATAAAAAATATAATTTTTGGTAAATTTTATTCTTTTTTTTCAAAATTTATCATTGAGAATATATATTATAATATCATATTATCATTAATAATTGTTTTTATCAATAATTTAATCATTAAATAAATTCTATCTAAAAAGATTTATTTAATTTAATTTATAGATTTAAGAATTATAATAAATGAAGGTAATTAATTTAATTTTTTTTTAATTGAAATATTTTAATCTTTGGGGATTGGGGATTGGGGATTGGGGATTGGGGATTGGGGATTGGGGATTGGGAGG
>JAEEGK010022523.1_pt1 | contig 13227 bp, 10 predicted proteins | sample 8958771 | NCBI WGS metagenome assembly JAEEGK01 (sample SAMN16246547, study PRJNA631951) | gut metagenome | biome: gut microbiome; feature: rumen; material: SC-attached | host: Bos | place: Iran: Karaj | collected 2018-10 | reverse complement strand
GTTCGGTTGGTGACGGACATGAAGAACGAAAGGGCAGACAGACATGACGAACGATGACGGAAGAAAAACGGAAACAAGAAACAATACATATATGGAAACACTGACAATCAAGACCATCGGACCGTGGCTGCTGCACGGCGAACAGATTCTGCTGACCGGCAGTTGCCCGGCATTGGGCGGGTGGGATCCCGCCAAAGCCCTTCCGATGCAAGTGACACAAGGCATCCTTTGGTATATCAACCTGCAGACCGCCGACCTGCCCGAATCCTTCGAATACAAATTCCTGCTTAAACAACGCGACGGCAGCATCGTATGGGAGACCTGATTCAACCGGACCAACCCTTACGCCGTCACCGAGACGACCTTCCCCAACCAGCATCCCCGCTTCGCCGGAACCGCCATCCCCGTCTTCTCCCTCCGGAGCCAGCACAGCGCCGGTATCGGCGATTTCTCCGACATCAAACTGATGGTTGACTGGGCCGCCGCGACCGGACAGGCCGTGTTGCAACTGCTTCCCGTCAACGACACGACTTCCACCAAGACCTGGACCGACTCCTATCCCTACGGCGGCATCACCATCATGGCTCTGCATCCCATTTATTTGAACCTGCAGGACATCGGACCGCTCCGGAATAAAGAGGCGCAAGCCGCGTTCGAGGCCGAAGCCGCCGAACTCAACGCCCTGCCCCAGCTCGATTACGAACGCGTCTTCGACTTGAAAGAAAAATACACACGGGCCATCTTCGCCCAGAAAGGCACCCGGACCATGGGAAGCAAAGCCTTCAAGGCCTTTTTCGAGAACAACCGCGACTGGCTGCTGCCCTACGCAGCCTTCTGCGTCCTGCGCGACCGCTTCGAAACCGCAGATTTCTCGAAATGGAAACGCCTGAGCAAGTACAGCGCCACTGGCGTAGCGCGCCTTTACAAAGAAGCCCAAGCCGAGATGGATTATTACATTTTCGTCCAGTACCACCTTGACCGGCAGTTGCACGAAGCACACGATTACGCCCATTCGAAGGGTGTTGCCTTGAAGGGAGATATTCCCATCGGCATCACGCCACACAGCGTCGAGGCTTGGGCCCAGCCCGAGTACTTCAATATGGGTGAGCAGGCGGGGGCCCCGCCGGATGCTTTCGCGGCCGACGGCCAGAACTGGGGCTTCCCGACCTACAACTGGGACCGGATGGCCGAGGATGGCTACACCTGGTGGAAACGCCGTTTCCGCAAGATGGCCGAATACTTCGATGCCTACCGCATCGACCATGTGCTGGGCTTCTTCCGCATCTGGGAGATTCCCGTGCCTTACAAATCCGGCCTGATGGGCCACTTCAGCCCGGCCCTGCCCTATTCCGTGGATGACCTGCGCTGGCGCGGCTTCTATTTCGATGAGAACCGGCACGCCAAACCGTATGCCGACAACGACCCGCGGGAAGTGCTCTTCCTCGAAGACCCTGTCCACAAGGGCATGTGGCATCCGCGTATCAGCGCCCAGTACACACGCAGTTACAATGACCTGCAGCAGTGGGAAAAAGACGTGTACAACCGCCTCTACGACGAATTCTTCTACACCCGTAACACCGAGTATTGGCGGGAGCAGGCCATGCGCAAACTGCCTGCCCTGATCGGTGCCACCAACATGCTTACCTGTGCCGAGGATCTCGGCATGATCCCGGCGTGCGTGCCCCAGGTGCTCTCCGACCTGCACATCCTCTCGCTCGAGGTCCAACGCATGCCGAAGGATCCCAAGCAGATGCTCGGCAATCCGGCAGAGTATCCCTACATGAGCGTCTGCACCACGGGTTCCCACGACACGAGCACCTTGCGCGGCTGGTGGGGCGAAAACCACGGTGGAGAAGACTGTCCGGTCGAGACCTGTCAGTGGATTATCGCCGAGCACTTGTATTCCCCGTCCATGCTGGCCATTCTCCCGCTGCAGGACTGGTTCTCTCTCGAACCGTCGCTGCGAGTGGCTGACATTGCGGGCGAACGCATCAACATTCCCGCCAATCCGAAGCACTATTGGCGCTGGCGGATGCATGTCACGCTGGAAGCGTTGATTGCGAATACGGCATTGAATGAAAAAGTGGCCAGGCTCATTGCCGACAGCGGCCGGAAAGCCTAGATTCCCATGGCAGAAGACACTCCCAAGAAGAAAGGACTTGCCCTGCACTGGCAGATCCTCATCGGCATCGGACTGGGTATCGTAGCCGGCATCGTGCTGTGCAAGATCACCCCGTACGAAAACTGGTACAAGTATATCAAATGGGCTGGCGACATCTTCCTGCGCGGCCTGCGGATGATCGTCATCCCGCTCGTGTTCACATCGATCGCTCTCGGCGTGGCCGGTATGGGCAACTCGGCGGCGCTTGGGCGCATCGCCGGCGAGACCATCCTCTACTACATCGGAACCACCCTGATCGCTGCAGTCATCGGTCTGACGCTGGTCAACCTGGTCAGGCCAGGCGTAGGTGCCAGCCTCAACCTGACGGAAGAAGTGACGACGGTCAACGCCCAGAGTGTTTCGTTCATCGACCAGATTGTCAACATCGTACCGGCCAATATCTTCGAAGCGATGGCCAAGGGCGACCTGCTGCCAATCATCTTCTTCGCGGTCATCTTCGGCCTGTTCATGAACAAAGTCGAGATCAAGTACAGCGGAACACTGAAAAACCTGTTTACCGCCATCTACGAGGTCATCATGAAGATTACGATGTTCATCATCCGGCTGGCTCCGTTCGGCGTGTTCGCCATCGTGACGAATGTCGTGGGCAAACAAGCGGATGATCCGCAGGCCCTGCTGGCCATGGCCGGCAGCCTCGGCGTATTCGTGCTGGTGGTCTGGGGCGGCCTGCTCATCCAGGGCGGCGTGGTGCTGCCGCTGCTGGTGCGGGTGCTCGGGAAACAGAATCCCTGGCGGCACATCTCCAAAATGTCCACCGGCATCCTGACGGCGTTCTCCACCTGCTCTTCGGGTGCGGCCCTGCCGATCAACATCCGCGATTCACAGGAAAAATGCGGCATCTCGAACAAGATCGCGAGCTTCGTCCTGCCGCTGGGCAGCACGATCAACATGAACGGTACGGCACTATATGAATGCGTGGCTGCCATCTTCATCGCCCAGGCTTACGGAATCGACCTGACTTTGGTCCAGCAGATCATGATTGTCTTCACGGCTCTGCTGGCAGCCATCGGCGCGGCTGGTATTCCGATGGCCGGAATGGTGATGCTGGCCATCGTCCTCTCCGCAGTCGGCCTGCCCCTCGAAGGCATCGGCATGGTGCTGGCTGTCGAGCAGATCTGCGACATGCCCCGCACTTGCATCAACTCCTACGGCGACACCTGCGGCGCAGTGATTATCGCCCATAGCGAGGGCGAAGAATTGACGATCTAATTACTATGAAAAGACTCTATTTTTTTCTGGCGGCAATCGTTTGCCTGACACTCGTCGCCGCCTGTAGTAAAGGTTCCAAGAACCAAGTTGCCCCTACCGACGAAGGACAAGTTTCCGTCGTTTATTTCACCAGCGAGATCACCCCGGAAAGCCTCGTAAAAATCTACGAAGCCGTGGGACGCCCGGCCACCGGGCGTGTGGCCATCAAAATCTCCACCGGAGAAATGGGCGGCAACAATTATCTCAAACCGGCATTGATCGCGCCGTTGGTCCAGAAAGTCGGCGGAACCATTGTCGAGTGCAATACCGCCTACGGTGGCTCCCGCGCTACGACCGAAGTCCACAAAGAGACCATCCGTGCCCATGGTTTCTACGATGTGGCCGATGTGGACATCATGGACGAAGAAGGTGAGTTCCAGATTCCGGTCAAAGACGACAAGTGGATCAAATACGATATCGTCGGTTCCCACCTGAAGAACTACGACTTCATGATCAACCTCGCCCATTTCAAGGGACACGCGATGGGCGGCTTCGGCGGTGTGCTGAAGAATGCTTCTATCGGCGTAGCTTCCCCCAACGGCAAGGTCTATATCCATTCCGCCGGTGCATTCCAGCAAGCGACAGTCGAAGGCGACCTGCATGCGCCGGAAGGCTGGTATGAGTCGCCTGAAAAGAATACACCGTTCGTCGAATCCATGGCCGCCGCGGCCCAGGCTGTTCACGAGTTCTTCGGCATCGGCCAGCGAATCCTTTACATAGACGTGATGAACAACATCTCCATCGACTGTGACTGTGATTCCCATCCGGCCGATCCGACGATCCAGGACATCGGCATCGCCGCGTCACTCGACCCCGTCGCCCTCGACAAGTTCTGCCTCGACCAGGTCTTCAATCTCCCCAATGACGCGCACAACGATACGAAAGCGCTACTCGAGCGCATCAACGCCCGCCATGGGATCCGCATCGTCGATCGGGGGGAAGAAATCGGCCTCGGCACGACGAAATATACGGTCGTGAAGTTATAGGGAACTGGCTGGCAAACGTCGCCAATGGCGTTTTTTCCGACCCATTGGGCGCAAAAACGACGGAAATTGCGCCCAATGGGTATTATTATGGGGCATTGGCCACGCCAACCGGATCAGCGGACGACGAAACGGTCGCGGCCGAAAATGTCGGGCAGGATGCGGGAGCCGGGGAAGAGGGCGGCGACATCCGGGCCGAAGCGCTCGTTGATTTCCAGATAGATGTGGCCATCGGGACGCAAGAGGGCATCGGACCAGCGGGCGATGGCGCGATAGAATTTCAAGGGGTCATCGTCGGGGACGAACAAAGCTTCAGCCGGCTCGAAGTCGAGGACGTTGGGGCGCATCGCGGCCCGCTCGCTGTCGCAGATATAAGGCGGATTGGAGACAATGACGTCGAACTTCGGCAGGCCGGCGGGAGGGGCGGCCAGCACGTCGGCGGTAAAGAAAATCGGTTTGGCGCCACCGACTTTGATGCGCTGCCGGCACGCATAGCGAAGGGCCGCATCTGAAAGGTCGCAGCCATAGACCATTGCCTCGGGGAATTCGGCCGCCAGCGACCAGGCGATACAACCAGAGCCGGTGCATAGATCAAGGATGCTGAAAGGGCTGTCATTGTCGGAGGCGAGATGCCCGGTCGGAGCGGAGCTTGACGTGGCGTCGACGGACTCACTATCGTTCTCGGAATAGAGGTCGTCGATGATGCGGGAGACGAGTTCTTCGGTCTCCGGCCGGGGGATCAGGCAGCCTTCGCCGACTTTGAAGCGATGGCCGCAGAATTCGGTGGAACCGAGCACGTATTGCAAGGGACGTGCAGTCGCCAGTTCGTTGAGGGCGTCCAACATTTCAGATGCCCGGTCAGGCCGGGCACGACCGTCGGAATCAGAGCGAAGCGGAGCATCGTCAACTGTCAACTGCATCTCCGGGTCGGAGATGTATTTATAGGAAGGTATGTCAAGGTAATGCTCCAGCAGACGGAAGGCGATGGACTTGGCCTCCGCTTCCGGATAGAGCGGCGACAACTGTTCGATACAGCGCTTGACGAAGGCAGACAGTGTCATGGTAAAGCCCGTCTTGGATCAGCCGTTACGCCGGGCAGACGGACAGGGCCTCGGCGATGATTGTATCGAGCACTTCGTTGACCGAAAGGCCGGCGGCCCGGATCTGGGCCGGAACCAGCGACATCTTGGTCATGCCGGGAACCGGATTGATCTCCAGGAAATAGACTTTGCCCGATTCGGTCATGATGTAGTCGCAACGGATGAGGCCGCGGCAGCCGAAATGCTGGTAGATGCGGCGCGTCTGTTCCTGGACCGTTTTCGCCTGTTCTTCCGTAATCTGCGCCGGGCAGACCTCATCGCTCTTGCCGAGATACTTCGCCTCGTAGTCGAAATACTCGTTGTGGGAGATGATCTCGGTAACCGGCAGCGGGATGACCAGGCCATCGCGGTTGAAGACACCTTCGGTCAATTCCCGGCCGGGGATATAACTCTCAATGAGCACGTCATCACTTTCGGAGAAGGCAGCCGCGACAGCGGCCGCGAGGTCTTCCTGCCGTTTGACTTTCGTCACACCGAAAGAACTGCCGCCATCGTTGGGCTTCACAAAAACCGGCAGCCCCAGCTGCTCGACGACCGCCTCGGCATTGAGCGGCTCCCCCCGGTGCAGGAAAATCTCAGGGGCCAGCGGGATACCCAAACCGCGCAACGCTTTCTTGCAGGCATGTTTGTCGAACGTCAAGGCTGCCACCCGAGAATCACAGGTGGTAAAAGGCACCCCGTGCTTTTCCAGTTCCGCCTGCAGGATACCATTCTCACCCGGCGTCCCGTGAATCATGATCAAAGCCACATCGAATTCCTTCAGCCGCGAAGGGATAAAGGGGGCCACGGGAACGGCCACATCCGTGACAGCCGGGTCGCATACCGACCACTGCCCGTCACGCAGCAGGAGTTCCGTTACCTCATAGCGCTGCGGATCCAGACATGTGGCCACAAATTTTCCACTCAGCACCGAAATACCCCACTCGGAGGAATCGCCGCCGTAAATCAAAGCTATCTTTTTCATGTATCTTCTTTAGTTGAAATAATCATTCCCGGGATTAACGTCGGAAAGATCGTCGGAAGAACCGTCGCAGAGCTGGCTCATGGTCCAGCCCAACGGTGGAACGAACACGTCGTCCGGACCGATCGGAATCGAGGGATCGTTATAGACCTTTTGCATGAAGAGCGCCCAGATCGGAAGCGCCATGCTGGCACCCGCGCCCAAGGCAGTGCTGGAGAAGTGGACCTGCCGGTCCTCCCCGCCTACCCAAGCACCAGCCGTCAGCTTCGGGGTGTAGCCGATGAACCAGCCGTCGGAGTTGTCGTTGGTCGTACCCGTCTTGCCGGCAATGTCGCCCTGGATATTGTAGCGCCAGCGGATGCGGCCGGCCGTACCGTCGTTGACCACACCCTGCATCATGTTGATCATCTTGTAGGCCGTCACCTCGCTGATGGCTTCCCGCTTGCGGGTCGAGAACGTGGCCAGCACGTTGCCGGCGTTGTCCTCGATGCGCGTGACGAACATCGGATAGCAATAGACACCCCGTCCGGGGAAGGTATTGTAGGCCGCCACCATCTCCATCACGCTCAAGTCGCACGAACCGACGCAAAGCGAGACCACCGGGTCGAGGTAGCTGCTGATACCCATCTTGCGGCAGATCTCCACCAGGGCGAACGGCCCGAACTGCTTCATCAGGTAGGCGGAGATATTGTTGCGGCTGTTGGTCAAGCCCCACTTGAGGGTGACGATCCGGTCGTCCACCTCAGCCTTGGGCGCCCAGTCCGTGCCGTTGACGTCAATGGTATAGGTGCTGTTGGCCACCCGGTCACAAGGCGTGTAGCCCTCCTGCATGGCCAGCGTGTAGAGGAACGGCTTGAAGGTCGAGCCGACCTGCCGCTTGCCCTGGCCGATGTTGTCGTATTTGAAGAAACGGTAGTCCGGCCCGCCGACATAGGCTTTCACATTGCCCGTGTTGGGCTCGATGGCCATGAACGCTGCCCGCAGGAAGGCCTTGCAGTAGCGGATCGAATCGTTGGGTGTCATCAACGTATCGACATAGCCTTTGCTGTTCCAGGCAAAGAGCCGCATCCGTACCGGGGTATCGAAAGCCTTGGAGATCTCGGCATCAGACACGCCTTCCGCTTTCATCGCGCGATACCGGTCGCTCCAGCGGCGGCCATTGCGCATCAGGCGGTCCACCTCCTCTTGCGGGACATCGTTGGAGAAGGGATAGTTCTTGCGATTCTTGAGTTCCCGGTTGAGCGTCTGCTGCAGTTCCTTGCCCAGATGCTGGGCCACGGCCTGCTCGGCATACTTCTGCATGCGGGAATCGAGTGTGGTGTAGATGCGCAGGCCGTCCCGGTCGAGGTCGTACTCCGTGCCGTCGGGCTTATGATTCTTTTTGAGCCACCCGAACAAAGGATTGTCGCGCCAGGCCAGGGAATCGGCCCGGTAGTCTTCCACCTGCGCATAAGCGGAGCGCTTCGGCTGCTCGGCATTCATGAACTTGCGGAGCATGTCGCGGAAGTACGGCGCGTAACCGGAATTGTGGTCCTGCTGTTTGTAGGTCACCACGATGGGAATAGCGGCTATCGAATCCATGTCATGCTTGGTGAGATAGTCGTTGCGTTCCATCTGCCGGAGCACATGGTTGCGCCGGGCCAGCGACTGGTCCGGATTGAGGGCCGGGTTGTAACGGGTCGGCTTGTTGACCATGCCCACCAGGCAGGCTCCTTCTTCCACGGTCAGGTCCTCAGGATCCTTGGCGAAAAATGTATTGGAAGCGGCCTTGATGCCGTAGGCATTGCCGCCGAAGAAGATCTGGTTGAGATACATCGTCACGATCTCCTCCTTGGTGTAGTTGCGCTCGATCTTGACGGCGGTGATCCACTCCTTGAGTTTGATGCCGATCATTTTGAGCTGCCGTCCGCCGGGAATCCGGCTGTGCAGGTCCTGGCGGGGATAGAGGGTCTTGGCCAACTGCTGCGTGATGGTACTGCCACCGCCCTGGGAAGAGTCACCCAGCAGGAGGGTCTTGACGGCCACACGGCCCAAGCCGCGGAAGTCGATACCGGAATGGCGGTAGAAACGGGCGTCCTCCGTCGCAATGGCCGCGTCGATGACGTGGCGCGGAATCTGGTCGTAACTTACATAGGAGCGGTTCTCGATATGATAGGTATTGAGCACTTTGCCGTCTTCGGAGATGAGGAGCGTGGCCAGGTTGCTGTCAGGATTCTCGATCTGCTCGAACGAAGGGATCTTCGCAAACAGGGCCACCAGCAGCAGCGCCACCAGCAACAGGGCCACCGGCAGGGTAATCAGGATCCAGAACCACTTGGTTATTGTCTTCTGTACGGTTTCTTTCATTTTTTAACTTCGTTAAAGGCCCGGCGAAGGGCGATACGTCTTGCAAAAATAGAAAAAAAGATTTGGAAAGTTACCTTGTTTATCCTTTACTTTGCACTTCCAAAACCAAAAACGAACGAGATGGGCGAGAATTTAGTTATTGTGGAGTCTCCGGCAAAAGCCAAGACAATCGAGAAGTTCCTTGGAAAAGGTTACACGGTCAAATCCAGTTTCGGTCACATCAGAGACCTGAAAAAGAAGGGGTTGGGTATCGACATTGCCAACGGTTTCCTCCCCGAATACGAAATTTCGAGCGACAAGAAGAAGACGGTCGCCGAGCTCACAGCCGCTGCGAAAGCCGCTGCGACAGTCTGGCTCGCTTCCGATGAAGACCGCGAGGGAGAGGCCATCGCCTGGCATCTTTCCGAGACCCTCGGCCTGCCTGTCGAGAAGACCCGCCGCATCGTCTTCCACGAAATCACGAAGAACGCCATCCTCGAAGCCATCGAGAACCCGCGCGACATCGACATGAACCTTGTCAAGGCCCAACAGGCCCGCCGTGTCCTAGACCGCCTCGTCGGATTCGAGCTCTCCCCGATCCTGTGGAAGAAGATCCAGCCCAAACTTTCGGCCGGCCGCGTCCAGTCGGTTGCCTTGAAACTCATCGTGGACCGCGAGCGCGAGATCGCCGCCTTCGAAGCCAAGCCGTTCTTCCGCGTGGAAGGCCTCTTCTACACCGAAGGGTCGAAGAAACCCATCCGCGCCACGCTCGACCGTAAATTCGAAACAGAAGCCCAGGCCCGTGCGTTCCTCGAGCGCTGCCGGGGCGAACAGTTTGCCGTCGCTTCGGTCGAAAAGAAGGAAGCCCGCCGCAGTCCGGCGCCACCGTTCACCACCTCCACGCTCCAGCAGGAAGCCGCCCGCAAGCTCGGCTACTCCGTGAGCCAGACCATGTCCATCGCCCAGCGTCTCTATGAAGCCGGCCTGATCACTTACATGCGTACCGACTCCATGAATCTCTCCACGCTGGCCCTCGGTACGACCAAAGAGATGGTGACCCGGCTCTATGGTGCCGACTATTCGAAAGTCCGCAACTATCACACCCGCGTCAAAGGTGCGCAGGAGGCCCACGAAGCCATCCGTCCCACCTATGTCAGCAACATGGACATCGAAGGCACCTCGACCGAGAAGCGGCTCTACAATCTCATCTGGAAGCGGACTGTCGCCTGCCAGATGGCTGACGCCGTAGTCGAGAAGACCGAAGTGGAAATCTGTGGATCCATCCTGGAGGAGAAATTCATCGCCAGCGGCGAACAGATCCTTTTCGACGGTTTCCTGAAAGTCTATATCGAAGGAACGGACGACGAGGAAGACGAGGTCCAGGGTGTCCTGCCCCGCATCGGCCAGGGCCAGGTGCTCCGCTGCGAAAGCATCGAAGCCACCGAGAAATACACCCAGCACCCGCCGCGCTACAGTGAAGCGAGCCTCGTCAAGAAACTCGAAGAACTCGGCATCGGCCGTCCTTCTACTTATGCCTCGACTGTAAGCACGATCACCACCCGCGGCTACATCATCAAAGGCGACAAACCGGGCACCGTGCACGACACCTGCAGCCTGACCCTGCGGGACGGCGAGATCCGCCGCACCGCGAAACAGGAGAAAATCGGCGCCGAGAAGAAGAAGCTGCTGCCCGAAAACATCGGCATCGTGGTGACCGACTTCCTGGCGGCCAATTTTGCCGACATCCTCAATTATGGCTTCACGGCCAAGGTGGAAGAGTCGTTCGACAAGGTGGCGAAAGGCCGCCTCGCGTGGGACAAAGTCATCAGCGATTTCTACACGCCTTTCCACCAGGAGGTCGAAGGCAGCCTGCAGGACCGCGAACACACGCACGCCGAACGCCTTATCGGCAACGACCCCGTTTCGGGTAAGCCCATCACGGCCCGCATCGGCCGTTTCGGACCGCTGCTCCAGAAAGGAACTACCGACGATCCGGACAAACAGTTCGTCAGCCTCGGCAAGGGCCAACTCATCGAAACTATCACTTTGGAAGAAGCCGTCAAACTCTTCGCCCTCCCGCGTGTGGTCGGGCATCTGGACGGGCAGGAGATCATCACATCCAGCGGCCGTTTCGGACCCTATGTGAAATACGCCGGAAAGTTCGTCTCGCTGGCCAAGGGACAGGATCCCTACACCCTGACCGAAGCGCAAGCCATCGCCCTGATCGAGGAAAGCCGGAACAAGGAGGTCAAGAAGGTTATAGCGGATTTTCCGGACTCCGGTATCCAGATTCTGAACGGCCGTTACGGTCCGTATCTCAAGCGTGGAAAAGACAATTTCAAACTTCCCAGGAAACAAGACCCCGCAACCCTTACCGAAGAAGAATGTCTGGCTATCATTTCGAAAGCCGGTAAGAAAAAATAATTATAAACAATAACTTGACTTAAAAGGACGCCCAGCGTATAATATGCGCATATTTCGGGCGTCCTTTGTGTTTTTTCAACTTTTTTCCGCGCTATCGATAACAAATTGAAATTATTTTCTATATTTGCAGGCATTATGGCAAAAATCAACTTTCAAGTCGACGAAATAGACCAGAAAATCCTGAGTTTTCTCGTCAAAAATGCTAGGATGCCCTTCTTGGAGATCGCCCGCGAGTGCGGCGTTTCCGGCGCAGCCATCCACCAGCGCGTAAAGAAAATGGAAAACGCCGGGGTCATCACCGGATCCCGCCTGTTGGTCAAACCCGAAGCCCTCGGGCTCAATGTGTGCGTATTTGTCTGTGTCTCCCTGTCCGAAGCCAGCAGTTACAACAAAGTGGTTGAGACCCTGAAGAACATTCCCGAAGTCGTGGAGTGTCATTTTGTGACCGGTGTCCACTCTCTCCTGCTGAAACTCTATTGCTTCGACCACGACCACTTGATGACGACCCTGATCGACACCATCCAGAACATTCCCGGCATCAGCCGTACCGAGACGATGGTCTCGCTCGACCAGGCCATCGAACGCCAGGTGTGGGTCAAGGACTACGACTACATCAAGGCCGTTCCCCGCAAGCGGAAATCCTAAGCAGCGTCTCGGCCAGCAACAGGTCGTCGGGCGTCGTGAGTTTCAGGTTCATTTTGTCACCCGAAACAATGTGCACGGGCACACCCGCCGCCTCCACCACGGAAGCGTCGTCCGTAAAAGAAGTTGAAAAAGCCTGGCGGTAAGCCGCCTTCAAAATCCCTGCATCAAACAGTTGGGGCGTCTGCACCCGCACCAAACCGTCACGGTTCACGGGCGTGGAGTGTTCCTCCCCTTCCATCCGACGGACTGACTCCACAACCGGCACGGCCGGAATGACCGCCGGGTGTGTCGCTGCCGCTTCAAACAGCCGCGCCAGCAGCGCCTGGCTGATGAAAGGCCGGACCCCGTCGTGGACAGCCACAATGCCTTCGTCACCCACATATTTCAAGGCATTCTGCACGGAATGGAAACGGGTGATGCCCCCCGACACCATCGCATAGCGTTCCAGGAAGCCACTGCACCGGCAGTAGTCCCGCCACCACTCCTTCTGCGCCGCCGGCAGCACCAGAATCACTTCCATGGAAGGATCGTAGGCCAGAAAACGCTCGACAGTGTGCCGCAGCACGGGTTTGCCTCCGATCTCCAGGAACTGCTTGGGCCGGTCGGCGCCCATCCGGACCCCTTGTCCGCCGGCCAAGATGACTGCATATCGTTTCATCAGAAAAAGAATCTACAATGGATTGTTGATAAATTGGTGGACAAAAATAATTAATAATCGCGAGAATATTTCTAAATTTGTCTCGTCTATCCTAAACCGAAAAAAGAAAAAATCAATATGGCATTTTCATTCTTACAGCAGGAGCTCGCCATCGACCTGGGAACGGCCAACACCGTCATTTTCATGAACGACAAGAAGGTCATCGACGAACCCTCCATCGTAGCCATCGACAAACTCACCGGCAAATGCGCGGCTGTCGGCACCAAGGCCAAGGCCATGCAGGGCAAGGAGAACCAGAATATCAAGACTGTCCGCCCGCTCAAGGACGGCGTGATCGCCGACTTCGACGCCTCGGAGCAGATGATCCGCGAGTTCATCAAGATGATCAACAACAAGCGTTCGCTCTTCTCCCCGAGCCTGCGCATGGTGGTCTGCATCCCTTCCGGCTCCACGGAAGTGGAGAAACGCGCCGTCCGCGACGCCGCCGAACATTCCGGCGGCCGGGACGTCCAGATGATCTTCGAGCCGATGGCGGCCGCCCTCGGTATCGGGCTCGACGTCACCGCCCCGATGGGCAACATGATTGTGGATATCGGCGGAGGCACCACCGAGATCGCTGTCATCTCCCTGGGCGGCATCGTGGCCGACGAGAGCATCAAGACGGCCGGCGACGTGTTCACCAGCGAGATCCAGCAGTATAT
>JAEEGK010022521.1_pt1 | contig 13227 bp, 12 predicted proteins | sample 8958771 | NCBI WGS metagenome assembly JAEEGK01 (sample SAMN16246547, study PRJNA631951) | gut metagenome | biome: gut microbiome; feature: rumen; material: SC-attached | host: Bos | place: Iran: Karaj | collected 2018-10 | reverse complement strand
GTGGTATTGCACCGCACCGACGACAATTACAACGAGGTGTCCGAAAACCTTGCCAAGGCTGTCATCGAGTACGCCAACCTCGACAAGAAACACATCGAGGCCAACCGCAAGGCTGCATACGCGCTCTCGCAGCAGTTCCTTTGGAAAAACCTCGCCAAGTACTATACAAAGGCATATTCCACCGCATTGGAGCGCACCAAGACGCGCTACGACGAGGCGGACTTCACAAGATATTCACACGAATCGTTTAACATAAAAGAAATAAAAGTGAACAATCCTATTTGGAGAAACATTCAGGTTCAGCCCAACCTTTCCGGCAAGTTCAAAGGCTTGGAGGAGATGTCCTACAACCTTTGGTGGTGCTGGAACTACGAGGCTGAGGAAATGTGGCAGACCATCGGCGAAGACGGCCTTTGGGACAAGTCCGGTCAGAATCCCGTGCAGCTCATGCGTATGGTCGATCTCAACCGTCTTTCTGAGCTCGAGAACGACAACGAGTTCATCGCTAAATATGAAAAAGTATATGCCGACTTCAAGGCATACATGGACGAGAAGAAGAATGCAAAAGGCCCGTCGGTGGCTTACTTCTGTATGGAGTACGGCATCCACGATTCGCTCAAGATCTTCTCGGGTGGCCTCGGCATCCTCGCCGGCGACTACTTGAAGGAGGCTTCCGACTCCAACGTTGACATGGTGGCAGTCGGTCTTCTCTACCGTTACGGTTACTTCCGTCAGAAGATTTCCGTATGGGGCGACCAGATTGCGGAGGACGTTCCGCAGGACTTCAAGTCGCTGCCCATCACCGAAGTAAAGGACGACAAGGGCAACCAGTTGCAGATTCAGGTGGCGTTCCCGGGCCGCAAGCTCACCGCAAACGTCTGGAAGGCTCAGGTAGGCCGCATTGAGCTCTACCTCCTCGATACCGACTTCGACGCCAACTGGCAGGAGGACCGTGGCGTTACATACCACCTCTACGGCGGCAACCAGGAAAACCGTCTCAAACAGGAAATGCTTCTCGGCGTCGGCGGCGTTCGCGCACTCCGCAAGATGGGCATCACCAAGCAGATTTACCACATGAACGAGGGTCACGCAGCTCTCATGGGCATCGAGCGTCTCAACAACCTCATCTCCGAGCGCAACTTCACCCTCAACGAGGCACTCGAAATTGTTCGTGCATCCACCCTCTACACCACGCACACTCCTGTTCCCGCAGGTCACGACGCATTCCCCGAGGATATGATTATGACCTATATGGGACATTATCCGCAGCGTCTCGGCATTTCGTGGAAGGAGTTCCTCGCTCTCGGCAAGAAGAACGTGGACGACCGTGGCGACAAGTTCAACTTCTCGTACCTCGCATGCCAGCTCTCTCAGGAGGTCAATGGCGTGTCGATGCTCCACGGCGAAGTCACCAAAAATATGTTCAACTACATGTGGGACGGCTATTATCCCGAGGAGCTCAATATCGGCTACGTCACCAATGGCGTTCACTATCCGACCTGGGCAGCCAAGGAATGGCAGCAGTTCTACAAGAAGAACTTTGACCCGAAGTTCATCAAGGATCAGAGCAACGAATCTTTGTGGAATGTAATTCAGAATGTTGACGACGCCGAGATTTGGAAGATGCGCCAGCAGAAGCGCAAGGACCTCATCGACTACATCAAGGTGAAGATGGCTGCCGACTACCAGGCACGTGGCGAGGCTCCCTCGTCGATGGTTCGCATCAAGAATACATTGAACCCCAATACCTTGACTATCGGTTTCGCTCGCCGTTTCGCTACTTACAAGCGTGGCAACCTGCTCCTTACCGACCTCGAGATGTTGAAGAAGATTGTTGACGATCCCGAGCGTCCCGTACAGTTTATCTTTGCGGGCAAGGCTCACCCCGCCGACGGTGGTGGACAGGGCATCATCAAGCAGATTGTTGAAATCAGCAAGCGTCCCGAGTTTGCAGGCAAGATTCTCTTCCTTGAGAATTATGACATCGCCCTCGCCAAGAAGCTCGTTTCGGGTGTCGATATTTGGATGAACACCCCGACCCGTCCGCTCGAGGCATCGGGTACGTCAGGCATGAAGGCTGTTATGAACGGCGCAATCCACTACTCCGTACTTGACGGCTGGTGGGTTGAGGGCTACCGTCCCGACGGCGGCTGGTGCTTGCCGCAGGAGCGCGCTTATCAGAACCAGGATTACCAGAACCTCCTCGACGCGGCTACAATCTACCGTACAATCATCGAGGACATCTGCCCGAAGTTCTACACCCGCAACGCTCAGGGCGTTCCCGAGCAGTGGGTAAGCGTCATCAAGAACTCCATCGGTCACATCGCGCCCAACTTCACCATGAAGCGTCAGCTCGACGACTACTACGACCGCTACTACAACAAGTTGGCTGAGTCGGGTTCGTCTGTCAACGCCAACGACTACAAGGTGGCTCGCGAACTTGCCGCTTGGAAGTACAAGGTGGTTCAGAATTGGGAGAACATCAAGGTTCAGAAGATCAACTTCCACGAGATTGTCAAGGATGCGCTCTACATGGGCGAGGAATACTTCGGCGAGGTTGTTCTCGACCTCGGCGGACTCAACCCCGACGATATTGGCATCGAGATGGTGATGACGGAACTCTCCAACGGCGGCTCCAAGCTGCTCTCCACAGCTCCGCTCACACTCCAGAAGTCTGAAGGCCGTTTCGCACACTACTCTGTTGAACTCCGTCCCGTAAAGCCTGGCAACTTCAACTACGGTTTCCGTCTCTTCCCCAAGAACGCAAACCTCATCCACAGGACCGACTTCGCGTTGGTTAAGTGGCTGTAGTGATGTGAATTGACACCTGAATAATAATAAAACTCCCGACTGGCTGCAAGGTTGCCGGTCGGGAGTTTTTTTTGATATAAATGACAATTGTATTAATGATGACGGATGTCGATGTTGACGTATGCCGCCTTACTCCACCACCTCCACATAAAAACTCACTGGTCTGAATCCGTCGTTGCACGAGACCATGGCGGATTTGGGATTTTTCATCCAGCCATCGTAGAAATTCTGTGCGCCGTTGGCGAGTGCCATTACGAATGGTTGCAGCGACAGCCACGCGGCGGCGCAGAAGCCGTCGGGAATTTCGGCGTTGTGGGATATAAAAGTCTGACCCTCAATCAAATCGCAGGCGTGTTCGATTGGGTTTTCGTACAGGGCGGAGAGGTCGGCGTGGTGACACTTCCGCATCACGGTAATTCGGCAGGTGAGCATGGTTGTATAGTACACTTTTATTAAAAAATTCTTGGCATATTGATTGCTATTCGTGCAAATATAACCAAAAACATCCGGATGCGCAAATTGTTTTTTACCATATTGATTCTTTTCGTAAGTCTGACGGTGACTGCGCAGAAAAACCTGATATTGAAGGCTGACAGCATTGTGTCGGCTTTCTACTTCAATTCGGGTTTCGACACGGCGTATGTCAGCCGCCCAAAACAGAGATTCATGGTTGCGCTGCATCCCGATTTTTCGTCCATCGGCATCATGATTGGCAAGGGAGAAAACCGCGCCCGATTCAATACCGATCTCAGCGACAAGGCGGGTGTCTTTGCGACTTACCGTGGATATGGATTCGGATACAGTTTTATGCCGAGGCGCGGACGCAAGAACGACGGCGAGTTCAATTTCAGGTTCTTTTGCAGGCGTTTTGGCATCGAGACTGACTTTTGCCGTGCCACGTCATTCTCAGCAAGCATCAATACTCCCGACACTTCCTTTACCATTCAGAGGGGCGACATCGACTTCAAGATGAGGATGTTTTCGTTGTATTATGTCTTCAACAACAAGAAGTTTTCGTTCCCCGCCGCCTTCGACAAGTCTTACACGCAGATAAGGAGCTGTGGCAGTGTGATTTTGGGTGCGTCATACGCTTCCGCCAAGATGAACACCGACAAGCACGATTTTACCATCACGTCGCAAAACTCCGGCTTTGGTGTGGGCTACGGCTATAATTTCGTCACAAAAAAGAAATTTCTCTTTCACATTTCTGTAATTCCGACCGTCATTCTCGCCGAGGAAAATGATGTCAGGACGTCATCGGGCAAGCATTTTATGGCTCGCAATATCACCGACATCTGCATTTGGGCTCGCGCCGCCATGTCATACAATTTTGAGCGAGTCTTTGTCGGTATGGATTACGTGCTGTACGCCACACTCTTAGGCGACAGCAAAAAAGTCTCAACGAGGTTCACAAGGAATATCACGCGGTTTTTCGTTGGTTTTTGGTTCTGACAATGGAGTGCAGGCGGCTCGCCTGCAAAAACTCTTACCCAAAAAAAACTTTCCAACATAAAAAATGCAGAAGCATCGCCTAAGAAAACGAAACTTCTGCATCTTGTTTATTGAGCAGACGAGCCGTCTGCATTCCAATTTAGTCTGCCACAATTACTAAGAACTTGCTGCGCTCCCAGAAGGCGGCGGGGTCGGTGATTTCGAGTTTCTCAACAATCTTGCCGCGCTCTACGAGTTTGTAGGAGCTGGTCGGGTGGTTGGAGAGAATCTTGGGATTCTTGACGTTGATGTTGATGCTGTTGAGTTGGCGCATGTCAACTTGTGTGAAGTAGTTTTTGTCGAAGCTGTCGCCAATCTTCAAGCCCTTGAATGCGCCTGCCTTGTCAACTACACCGTGGCCGATGAGTTCCTTCTTGGTGCCTACAACGTAGTAAACAGTGTTGAGTGCTGCGTCCTGAGCGTTGTTGACCTCGGTGAGCTCCTCGTTGACGTTGTTGGCTTCCTGGAGGGTCGAGTCGAGCTCTGCGGCACGCTTTTCAGCGTTTGCGAGGTCGATGTTGAGGCGCTCAAGTTTGGTCTTGAGGTCGGTCACTTCCTGATCCTTGGCGTTGATCTGGTCGGTGAGGAGTTGGATGGTCTTGGCCATCTCCTTGTTTTTCAGGCCGTTCTGCTGGAGTTTTGTGTTGAGGTCCTTGATGGTCTGTTTGTTCTTGAGCATCAATTCGTAGATGGATGTGATATCCTCGTTGATCTGGTCGGCGGATGCCTTGTCAACCTCGCCGTTGCCGGTCTTGAGGGAGATTATCTGTTCCTTCTCCTTAATCATGTTGAGGTTCTCCTGAATCGAATTGAATGCGGCGAAGTAGTCGTCGAGCTTGATGCCGCCTGTGGTAACAGCGCTGCGGAGGCTGTCGTTCTGTGCCTGGAGCCTCTGCAATTCGGCATTGTTGCATGAAGAAAATGCCAACGGGGCTACGAGAGCCGCCATTATAAGTACTCTTTTCATTTTATAAGAATTTAGTTTTGTATGTGAATTTCAGTAATTAACGGTGCAAAATTAAAAACATTTTCTCAGTTGTTGGCATATAACAGAAAAAAAATGTAACTTTGTCAAAATTTTTAACACTTGTAAACCATTAATACAATTGACTATGACACCAAAAATACTCGCGCTGAGCTTTGCAATGATGATGGCGGCTACGGCGGCATCGGCTCAGGAGACCGTCAGGAGCGGCGACGTGCCGAAGGACGTATTTGCCAAATATAAGGAGCAGACCTCCAAATCTGCGGCTAAGAAGGCGACATGGTTCAAGACTCCGACGTCGTTTACCGCCGAATACGAAGGCACGTCGGTGCGTCTCGACAATAGCGGCGACATCGTGTGGACGTCCAAGAGGATCGACCAGTCTGATGTTGACAGTGAGATTGTGAAGTCATTCATGTCGAAATACGGCGACGACTACCATTACGAATGGGCGGAGGCCGTCACCCTTGCCAATGGCGATGCGCGCACTTTCATCATCGGCAAGAAGGGCAATTTCAATTATTATTTCAAGTACAACGACAAGAAGCTGATGGTGGAGAAGACCGCCACCTGCAAATAAATCACCCGAAAAATGCCAAAGCTTTACGTAGTGCCGACCCCCGTAGGCAACCTTGACGACATGACTTTCCGCGCCGTCGAGGTACTCAAAAATGTCTCCCTGATACTCTGCGAAGATACGCGCACGAGTGCGGGACTGCTCAAACATTTTGGCATCTCGACCCGTACGGCGAGCCATCACAAATTCAATGAGCACAAGACCTGCGAACTCTATGCCGAGCGCATACTTGGCGGCGAGGACATCGCGCTCATCTCAGACGCCGGCACGCCCGCAATATCCGACCCGGGATTTATGCTCGTGAGGGCTTGCGTGGAGCGTGGCGTGGACGTGGAGTGCCTGCCGGGCGCTACCGCCTTTGTGCCCGCGCTCGTGGATTCGGGATTTGGGTGCGAGAGTTTTGTCTTCGCCGGATTCCTGCCGCAGAAGAAGGGACGCCAGAAACGTCTTGCAGCCCTCGCCGCGCTCGATATGACAACGATACTTTACGAATCGCCGTACCGCGTCGTTAAATTGCTCTCCGAGATAAGCGAACATTTTGGCGCAGACCGCCGCGTGTCCATCTCCCGCGAAATCTCTAAAATCCACGAGGAGACCCTGCGAGGCACGCCCGCCGAACTCCTCGACGCATTCGCCGCCAAGCCGCCAAAGGGCGAATTTGTGGTTATAATTGACAAAACCCCTAACTCCAAAGATGACAAAGATAGCACGGACTGCGACGATATTGAGTAGCATACTTTTGGTGACGGCAATTACTATTGCCTTTGTAACCTTCACGCACAGTGATGCTTACGCGCAGTTTTTGGAATCGTACAAAAAACTCAGCCTTCCCGAACAGCAATGGGTCAAGCGGCATCCATTGGCGGCGTTTCGCACTCACAAGATTGCCGATTCGGTGAAGACGGAGTGCCAGACAAGGCTCAAGGACGCAGACCTTGACGGCGACCTCAACGGCGGCATGGTGGACGCATTCAAGCATACATTGTGGATGGCATTGACGGCTCAAAAAATAGGCTATGACAAGGCTCTGAAACTTGGTCAGGCGCACGAAGACGGCAACCGCCTCGAATACGAAGCAGACCCCAAGCGCGCCAAGACGCCGCAGGACAGCATCGCAAGCCGCATGGATATGCTCAATAACATCGTGGGCGCACGTATCGGCGACAATAATCCCGACGCCAGCCAAAAAAAGATCATTGAAATGGTCAAACAGGCGGTGTTGGAAGGCAAGTGTTGGAAAATCAAGAAGAAAGACAAAAACACATACCTCGACGCCGATGGCAAGGTAATTGTAATCCACGATTATGACGATAATTGGGTAATCCCCAAAGTGCTTGTGCCGTCGAATAATTGATAATTGACAATTGATAATTGACAATTGAAAGTTGAAAATTAGAATTTAATTACAAAAATATGAGAACAATATACCTTTACCTAATCCTTACAATCCTCTGTGCCGCAACGGTTTCGGCGCAGACTCTCGTGGAGCCCACCAATCCCAACATCCTGACGGAAGGGCGCACGATTTTGAAAGGCAATGTCCAGCACTTCTGCTACCCCGGCACGGCGTTTACAATCAAATTTAACGGCACGGGCATCTCGGCAAAGCTCAAGGCCAACGCCGGATATTATGCCGTGAGCGTTGACGGCAGCGGTTTCAACAAATTTTCCACGCACGGCTATGACGACGGCATCCGCGAGTTTGAACTCGCAAAACTCTCCGCAGGCGAGCACACCGTCAAATTGATGCTTGTGACTGAAGCCTACAATGTCCGTCCCGAATTTCACGGTTTTGTGCTTGGCAATGGCGCAAAGGTGCTCAAGGTTGACACCAAAAAACGCCCGAAGATAGAGTTTATCGGCAATTCAATAACCTGTGGCTACGGCAACGAGGCGCAGTCGGAGCACGACAGCTTCGCCGATTCCACCTCCAATTTCGCCAAATCGTTTGCCGGACTTACAATCAAAAACCTTGACGCCGTATCGATGGTGGTGGCAAGGTCGGGCATTGGCATTTATAAAAACTACGCCGACACCATCACCGGCAGCGAGTGGCCTATGCCGCGTGTCTATGAAAACGCGCTCATCAACGACCCGACCACGAAATGGGATTTTTCGCGGTTCAAGCCCGATGTGGTGGTGCTTGGACTCGGCACCAACGACCTCAGCGAAAATAATTATGACTACGAGAAATTTGCCGTGTCGTACATCGCCTTTGTCAAGAGCATCCGACAGCATTACCCGACGGCAAAGATTGTGCTGCTCAATTCGCCGATGCTCCACTATCAGCAGGCGCAGCACCTCTCCGACGTCATCACCAACAGCATCACGGCAATGCGTGTGCTCAACGACAGCCGCATCTATATGTTCCACTTCCAGGAGCAGGACGACTCGCTCGGCTACGGCGCCGACTGGCATCCGTCAGCCAAACGCGCCGCAGAGATGGCAAGGTATCTGTCTTATTTCATCAAGACAGAGGTTTTGAAGATGAAGAAGTAATAGGGTGGGGGCGTTGCAATGCAATGCCCCTGCTTATTTTGCGTCGTCGGGGATGTGCTTGAATTTTACAAAAACCAATATCGGATTGTCTTCGGGCTTGGCGGTCTTGAGTTTGTTGATGTCCTCGGCGGAAATATGCTCTATTTTTGAAAACCAATCCTTGTCCTTTTCCTCCTTCTTGGCGTTCTTCCAATCAAAGCCCTGTTCCTCCATAATCTCCCTCTCATGAGCAAGTATTTCCTCTGGGATTTTTGGCTCTGTCAGATAATATTCGGGGAGTATGTATCTGACAATATAATCGTTGTATGAGCAACCAACCCCACCAAAGTACAAAAGATATTCGTATGGCTTGTCTCTTTCGGACGCTCTGGCGCACACCCGGAATTTGCCGTTTTGGGTGTCCACATATACGTTCCATGGTCGCATTATGTCCATAAACGTGAAGTAAAGGATGTTGGAGGCTTGGTACATTGGACCAAAGAAGAAAAATTTGCCCATAGTACAATACTTTTGGAAAAAGTCGGCTGAAGAAGAAAGCCCCCGTAATCCGGAATAGTTTTCAAAGGTGTTGGCGAATTTGGGATAATTCAGGATGTAATAAGGGCTGAATGTTTTGCCGTCAAATTGGTATATTGTATTACACATTGGCATATATAAGACAATCCTGCCATCCATCATGGTAAAATTACTTTGACCACAATAACGCAACTTATTCTCGAATACAAAATGACTCTTCTCGTTGAGGTTTTCGTCTAAGTGGAATGCTTCGTGTGACAATTCATCTGAGTAAGGATACTTCGACAACAAAAAGCCGTCGTCAACTTTTTTCAAATTTTCCATACACAGCATATACTCCTCCGGCATGGGATAATATTCCACAAATTCGCCGTCAAGTGTATATTTGCTTATTTTGTCCACTTGCATTATGTACAGAAATTGATTGTCGGCATCAAAATCAATAGAATAATTGATTTCTTCAGGACCTTGACCGCGACGGATGTGTCTTATATACTTGCCATTGATGTCAAAAATGGCGATACCTTCGTTTCCGTCGCGAATCACAATACGATCACCAAAGATTTTAAGGTTAGAAAGGTGATCAAGTATTGATTCGCGTGTGGTTTCCAATGCCACGATTTTGATGGTGTCCACAATGTCGCTGATTGTGGTAGTGTCCCAAGGTATCGGCTCAAACACCGGATCCAAATTCAGTACCTTGCAGTTGTCGGATTTGGATTCAATGACAATGTAATCGGGCTGCTGGCTGCATCCGACTGCCAAGAGGATGGCGAATAGGGTGATGGTCAAGGATTTCATAGTGTTTTTGTGTTTTTGATTGTTTCGAGGGCAAATGTAAGCAAAGAATCGCAGATTGTCAAAAAAAGATTGCTGTGCCACAAAATTGCTTTCCCCATTCAATACACCAATATCACCCTGCCGACGATGAACTCCTCAGGCACAAGCCCCCAAAAGCGCGAGTCGAGCGAGTTTGGAGCATTGTCGCCGCACATAAAGTAGTAGTTTTGGTGCATTATGTGGCGGTCTATCGGCGAGCCGTCGGGATTGCGGAATCCAAGGCTGTCCCAAATGATTTTGTGACCGAGTTCCCATTCGATGTATTTGCGGTAGATGCGGACGTTCTTTTCGTCAAAATGGATTGTGTCGCCCTTCTTGGGTATGTACAACGGTCCAAAATTGCGGACGTTCCATCCAAGGCTGTCCCAAAACGGCAGCGTCACGTATGGCATCCCGACGCGGTGGACGTATGCCGTGTCGCGTGTGATGCGCTCCGTCATATCCTGCGCGTCAATCAATCCCAAATCCTCGTCGCTGCCCACCACCCTGTAACGGCAACTGTCGATATAAAAACTGTCGCCGGGCAGAGCCACGCAACGCTTTACAAAATATTTCATAATGTCGAAGGCGATGGTGTCCCAACCAAGAAAACAAGTCTGATTGAATACTATCAAGTCGCCGCGTTTGGGTTCAGACATCGCCCAACCGCGACTTATCTTGCCGTGTCGCACCGAATCGTAGCAAGGCACGTCGAAATATCTCCTGCCAAACGCCATCTTGTTGACTAATACGTGCTTGCCCGCCATCACCGTCGGCTCCATCGACGGCGTAGGTACTTTGAACGACATCAGCACGAAGGTCTTCAATGTGTTGTGCGCCGTATATATCAGGGCGGCGAGGAGGGCGAGCCAAAGGAGGCGTTCGAGGTATTTGTTTTTGAACATTGTTAAGTTTTTAGTCGCTTCGCGAGAAATCTTACAAATTTTTTCAAATCATACAAATCTATTTTTTTGAAAAATTTGTTTAGATTTGTACGATTTCTGCCCGTTAGGGCACTCCATATCTATACACCGTCAGGCGTAAAAATTCCTTTATTCAACTTTGCCTTCTATTACAAAAACTCTCTGCGAATCTTCGCCGCTGATTTTTGCATAAACTTCTCTATAAAAACTTCCTGTCCCGTCCGGTGTATATGTAACTGACAAAAATGCAGATTCATTTTTAGGAATTCTCGTTTTGTCAATTATTGCCTTCGTACATTCGCACGATGTAAAAATCGAATCAATTTGCAATGTTTCTTTGTCAGAGTTTTTGATTTCAAATTTTACTGTTTTCGATTCATTTTTAGACAAAATGCCCAAATTAATTTGGGCATTTTTGCTTGCATTTGGCTTCGTGGATATGCCCAACTTCTCATAAATTGTTCGAATGTACAAATCTTTGATTTTGGGATTGTGTACAGGATTGCCAATTAGGACGACGCGGTTGTTTTCGTCAAGAAGGAAACAGCGAAAGCGGTCGTCATCGGGGAAGTGATTCAGTTTGTTCAATTCGTCGTTGAGGTCAATGCAGATAGGATAAGGGAATGTATCCTTCTGTATGGCATACTTGGCATCAACCAATTTATGCGGATGCATAAATAACATAACAGAAATCTTGTCGCCGAAAATTGAACGAATTTCGTCTATGAAATTCTTCCACGTAGGCAACTGTGATTTGCAGCGAATACAACCAATTGAATCAATGTAATTTACGATAGAAAAAATATGTTTATTATCAAGAACAACTGTATCAACAGCATTAACGACAAAAACACATTGTGATGGTATTTCTATCTTTCTCTCGGTCCAATACTTTACCAATGCATGGACATCCTTATCCGCATTGCAAGCGAATCCCCACACAAATACAAACAAACCAATTGCAACAGCACATTTCCTCATTTGATTATATCTTTCATATCGTATTCAACAATCTGCGCCTCTGGATTATGAGCTATTCCAACAATTGTATTACGGTCAATATCATAATAGATCTGTGACACATTGTCATTTTCTATGTCAAGGCGCATATATGGTTCACCATCCCATGTATAAATCAATATCGATTTAGCATATTTCTCCATTTCACCATATCTGTATCCTGCAAATAAAAAAATGGCATATTTTTCGCTACTCGTACACGAACAAACATTTACAACGCTTGTATTTGCTGGAACAACTCTATCGCCCCCATAATTGATAATATTTTCAATGTCTATCGAATAGTACGACAAAGTTTTGTCAAGTGTAATTGAGTCTTGGTTGATAATTGAACCAAAACCATACATACCTGTAAACGATACACCGAAGGCATATTTCTTCTTGTCGGGAGAAACGCAGAACTTTGTATTGAAATAAATAGAGTTTTGTGCTATATATGACAAACGTTTCAAATTTTTATCATTAGGATAGCCTATTCTCATAATTATATTGTTGCGGTTGTCTTTCAATTGATACATACTCGAATCGGAGTAGTTTTCATCAATAAATCTGTCTCTTGTTATAGGGACACAGCCTGACCACATATCATTCCCGTATGAACTTACTTTTACATTCAGCGAATCAGCATCAACATCCACTGTAAGTATTTTTTTGTGATTACGATCTATGACATAAACACTATCGTCAAGCACACGAAGTGCAATCGCTCCAACAACGTCCAAAGGTCCATTTCCCTCTCGCACTCCCGAAATTACTTTTGCCTGATCAGTGGATAGAAACTTGATTCGATTATCAACGTCTCCATAATCAATAAAGGCATACCAGTCTTTTAATCTAATACAATCGCTTGGCCTTAGAATATTGAATCTTTCAAGTTCAATTGTTTTGACAGGATTTATCTTCTTAGATACTGAAAAATGCTCGGTAGGAATGGATTCCTTTAACTCCGTTCCAGAACAGGAACAAATAAGTGCAACCCCCAAAAGAGTAACGAGTGATTTCATTGGTTTTATGATTATTATACGAGACAAAGAATCTCAGTCTTATCATTAGAGATTCTTTGTCTCCATTCAAAACGTGAATTTAAAAAGTCTCATTACTGTGCTTACACATGAACCAGCCAATCTGCTCGAAGCCATCAGACCATCTGCAAATGTAGTCTTCATGGTACTGACACACAGGACCAACTTCAATCTCAATCTCTTGTCCCAAAGCCTCAACGTTCTCCAACTGCAAGTTGGACAATGAATTTGTTTCATTGACATCAATGGCTTTGACAACACCCAGCGTTGCAATAGCAATGACAGTCAATCCGAATAGAACTTTTTTCATTTTCTTATCGATTATTAGTTATTAATTTAGTTACCTGTGTTTAACGTCCCGAACCGAAATCCAAGACAAAGAAACTCGCGAGTACCGTCCCAAAATTCTCCGCCATTCGTCCTTCCGTGCGCATCAGATGAACATCAGGCTTTGTCTTTTGTTCTGACGTTGCAAAGATAATATAAAAAAAAACACATTATATATCCCCTTTTGGGGATATTTTCATAATTATTTTGTATTTTCTCGCTCCTCCACCAATCTCC
>JAEEGK010022520.1_pt1 | contig 13227 bp, 6 predicted proteins | sample 8958771 | NCBI WGS metagenome assembly JAEEGK01 (sample SAMN16246547, study PRJNA631951) | gut metagenome | biome: gut microbiome; feature: rumen; material: SC-attached | host: Bos | place: Iran: Karaj | collected 2018-10 | reverse complement strand
GTAAAAAAATTAAATTTCGAAACAAATTCAAAAAATTTAGATTTTTTTTTATTAAATAATAATAAAAACAAAATCGAAGAATTTAATAAAAATTTCCAAAATTTTATTAATATTAAGATAAATAAAAATGTATTTATTTAATTATAAAAGAAAAAAAAAAAATAATAAAAACAAAAAAAAGAATAAAAAAAAAAAATAAAAAAAAAAAAATAAAAAAAAAAAATAATAAAAAAAAAAAAAATAAAAATAATAATAATAAAAATAAAAATAATAAAAATAATAATAATAATGAAAATAATAATAAAAATAATAATAAAAATAAAATAAATAAAAGCATAAATTTCATTAAAAAAATAAACATTAATCATATATCAAAAGAAAAAATAAAAAACAAACTATTTCAAAAATTAACAACATTAATATTCAAATCAAACAATAACAACAACAAAAACATTAATAACAAAACAATTTCAAATCACAGTATTAATTTAATAAAAGAAAATAACTTAAAAAATTCTCTTAAAAAAATAAAATTAAATTTATCTTTAAACAATAAAAAATATTATTCAAATCGAAGTCTTTCAAAAGACATTCGAAATTTAAAAAAAAATTCAATTAAAATTAACATTCCTTCCGGAAGAAATAAAATATTAAAAATTAAAAAAATTAAAGAAAATTCTTCAAGTAAATTAAAAACTAATGAACAAACACCAAAAAATAGTATTAGCAATAGAGAAAATTTCTATTTTAATAATGATTTATTTAATAATTCTTATTTTGAAGAAAATGAAATTTTTTTAGATAAAATTGATGATATGAAATCAATAGTAAAAAAATTAAATTTTGAAACAAATAATAAAAATTTAGATTTTTTTTTATTAAATAATAATAAAAACAAAATCGAAGAATTTAATAAAAATTTCCAAAATTTTATTAATATTAAGATAAATAAAAATGTATTTATTTAATTATAAAAAAAAAAAAAAAAATTATAAATAAAAAAATAATATTTAAAATAATAAATATTAACTTTTAATCAATATCTAAATTATCATCATCATCGCCATTGACAGGATTTAATTTCGCATTATACAAAGGATTAATTTCTTGAACTTTATTCGCACTTAAACCACTATCAAAATCACACTTAACTTTTCCATTTTCCATATCAACTTTTATTCCATCAAATCTTCTACTCGCAGTTCCAGTTTCTAAATAATTTTTTATATAATCTTCAATATTAAATATTTTATTATTGTTGTTGTTGTTATTGAAATAATTATTATTAGTTTCATAAATTTTACTATTTGAATTTGTTCTTTTGTGTGTTGTAAATTGAATGTTTTGAACATTAATTTCTTTTAATGTTTTTTTAAATAAATTTTCGCTTGATTTGTTTTTTTCTAATGTGCTTTCTAATTTATTTATAATTAAATCATCGTTAGAAAATTTTTTTGATGAATTGAATAATTTATTATTATTATTATTTTTAATTGTAGCAAAAAAATCATTGTTTTTTTCTTCTAAATTTAAATATCGATTATTTTTTGATTTTAATTTAATATTTTTATCATTTTCTTCAATTTTTTCATCATTTAATAATAAAGTTTGTTCGAGATTTTTAAATGTTAAATTATTATTATTTTTTTCAATTTTTTCTTTATTTAATTTATTTATTAAATTATCAAAATAATCTTTTGTTGATTTAATATTATTTTTAAAATCTTTATTTAAATCATCTAAATATTTTTTTTGATTTTCATACAAATTTAAATTAAAAATTAAATGTTCTTTCAAACTTGAAATTTGATTTTGAATATTTTCAATTTTTAATGCCAAATTTTTATTTAAATTATTATTATTTTCTTCTGTATTTTCATTTAAATAATTAAAATTAATATTATTATTTTGAATACTTTTTTTTCTATTTTCATCTTCATTAATTTTTTCTAAATTATTCAAATTATTAAAAAATGTTAATGAATTTCTACCAAAAGTTTTCATTAAATTTACATTGCGTTTATTAATAACTTTCACAACTTTTCTTTCACCAAAAGTAATTTTAAACGGATTTAAATTATTATTATTATTATTATAATAATCATTATTCGCCATTTCATAATTTGAATTTAAAATTTCTTCAATAATGTTAATTAAAATTTTATTCATTTTGAATAAATTATTTAAATCATTGTTTGTTTTTATAAAATTTTGAATCAAAATTTGATTTGAATAATAATATTTAATAAAATTTAATGAAAAAAATGGATCAGAAAATTTAAAATTTTTTTCATTCGAAAAATTTTTTAAATTTTCAGTAAAATTATTGTAAATTTTATTGTATTTTTCTTCGTTTGAAATAAATAAAGAATTTTTTATTATTTTATTAATTTCATCGAAATTTTTTTCTTTTTCTTTTGATAAATTATTCACAAAATCATTAAAAATTTTCGAATTATTATTTAAATTATTTTTCAATTGATTAATATTAAAAAAATTATTTTTATCAATAATTTCATTTTTTTTTCTAATTTCATTCAATTCATTAATAATTTTATTATACAATTCAATTAATTTATTTTTATCTAATTCATTTTCCTTCAATTTTAATTCATTAATTTCATTTTCCTTATTTTTCAAATCATCTTTTAATTCATTAATTTCCTCTTCAAAATTTTTCTTCTCTTTTTCATATTTATCAACAATTTCCTTCATTTTCTCATCACTATTATTATTATTATTATTATCACCAACATCAACATTATTTTTTTTCAATTTTTCCTCCAATTCATACACCATTTTTTGCAACTCATCATAAGTATATTTAATATTAACCTTAACATAATTTTTAATAGTTTTCACCCTTTTTCCAAAATACAAACTACTCAAAGTTTCTTCTAAATGATATGAATGCGGACTACATGTAACAACTAAACTCGTTTTGAAATTTCCTCCAAGACTTTCTTGTAAAATTCTTGTTAATTTAGAATCTCTATAAGGTATATGCTCATTTTTTTTGTTACTAGTTAAAGCATGTATGACATTTCCTAAAGCAGATAGACTTAAATTTATTTTCTTCGCCTCTTCTAATGTCTCTCCTATCGCACCGGTTTTACTCACTTTTTCTGAACCCGCGAGATCAACTAAATTTAATATGCCTCTTTTTATTATGTTTTCTAATAAATTATGTTGAGTTATTTCTAATATTAAAATACTATGACTTCGACTTGAATTGTGATTCAATTTCGTTTCGGAAGTTTTTCTATTATTTTGAGCGATTTCTATATAATTCATAAACTCATCTAAATTACTAATATAAATTTCAGAAAGTTTCTCAACGAAAATTCCTTTTGTAGGAGATTCTTTTATTTTTAAATTACTATTATTTAAATTAATCAAATCGTAAATAATTTCTTTATAAATTTGACAAATTGATAATTTAAACTGAAAATTTATATGTTCTTCAGAATTTTCAACGTAATTAAAAATATCACTTATAATTCGCGGAATAATTCCCTTATTTTTATCATAAAAATCCGGACCATACATAGTATATGTTTTTCCCGAACCACTTTGACCATAAGCGAAAATAGTTCCATTGTAACCACTCATTACATCATTTACTATTTCTTTTCCAACTATGTTATAAATAAAATCTTGATTGGCATCCGTATTAAAAACTTTATCGAAAACAAATTGATTTGAATAATTTTGGTTGTTTTTATGTGTTTCGAGCTGGATGATTTCGTCTGATACAAAAAGAGGGGTGAGCCATCCTATGTTTTGGAGTAATAAATCGTTTTCAAAGTCGTTCAATGGACGGAAACGAACGTATACATGTACGTTTTTGTTTTTGTTTGGGAATATCATGCTTCGTTGGGAATGAAAGGATTTTAATGGGGTTTTTGGACGGTTTTTTGAAAATGATATGTCGTTTGATTCGTTGTCTGATAAGGAATTTGAAGGATTTTCTTCTTCGTTTTTTGATAAAATTAAGGTTGTTTTGGAACGTTTGAAATTACGTTTTTTTTTGAAATCGGTATTATTGTTATTATTATCATAAATATTTTCATTTATGATAATATTATTATAATTAGAATTATTATCTTTATTACTAATAATTTTTTGTTGATTTTTTAAGGCGAATTGATTAAGTGGAGAGAAATTAATTTTTTTTTTATCTTTATTTTTTTTCTTTGGAGTCACATCATTATTATTATTATTAGGAAATTCAATTTTATGTCTAAAATTATTATTAATTTTTTTTTTCTTTTCAGAAGATTTTAATTTTTTCATATTTTTAATTTAAAAAAAATAATAAAAAAATAATAATAATAAAAACATGTCCGAAGAACAAAGAGAAATGTCAATAGACATTAAAAACGACATTTTATTAGCATTTAATTTATACAAAAACGAAAACGACAAAATTAATAAATTAAAATTACGAACACTTTTATTTTCATTTGTAATGTACAAAAACAGCGCCGAAGAAATAAATAAATACATAGAAAATCAAACAAAAATCGACCAAGAAGAATTTGATTTCGATGAAGTTTGCGAAATGGTTAATTTAAAATTAAAGGCATCAAAAGAAAAAGAAGCAGACGAAGTTTTTAATTACATTTGTGAAAAAAATGATAATCATTTTCTTAAAGAAAGTGATTTCGTAAGAGCATTTAAAAACAATGAAATAGACATTAGTTTAAAAGAAATAAAAGAAATGATGAAATTCATAGCAAACAACAAAAACGAAAATGAAGAAGATGAAAAAAAAGAAGAAGAAGAAAACATAGAAAATGAAGAAGAAGAAGAAAAAGAAATTGAAAAAGTTTCAAAAGCTCAATTTAAAGGATTTTATATTTAAAAATTAATATTATTTTTTTAAAACTTAAATTAAAATTATAAATTACTTTCTATATAAAATCAATATTTATAAATTTAATTATAATAATAATAATATTATTATTATTATACATTTAATTCAGGCAATTTATTTTTATTATAAATTTCCGAAATCGTTGAATTAATACTTTCTTCAATATTATTTTTAATTTTCACATTTAAATTCAAAATATTATTTCTAACATTTTTAACCATCAATTTCATATTATTTATTGTTTCATATAATTTTCTAATTTTATTCTCTCCTTCAATATCAATCGTTTTATTTAAATCTTTAAAAACATTTTTTTTATTTTTATTCTGATTTATTTTTTTCTCATTATTAAATTCAATACTATTCACATTATTATTATTAATATCAATCGAATTAATTTTATCAGGAAAAACTAAACTAATCACAAATAATTTATCCTTCTCATTCAACTTAAAATTTTTCGGGGGAGAAGTAACAACATAATAAAAACTTTCTTCATATATGTTATCATGTTTATATATACCCATACATACCATATTATTTTTCAGTAAATATTTATACACATTCCCAAACGTTAAAAAATTATTATCATCTTCATTTTCATCGAAAATTTTTTCAATATTTTCATTCAAATTTAAAGGCATATTAATTAAAAATAAATTTCCACTCGGAATTTCTAAATAATCTTTAATATCATTTTTGTTAATTTTTAATTCATTGTCACCCGCAATTAATTTTTTAACTACAGTTAATAAATTCGGATTGTAATAAATTTGACTCATTAAATTATCCATCATGTTACTATAATAAACTTCCCCCGAAGCAAAAGAAGATGTCAATGAAATGTCCATTCCAGCTTTAATAAAAATATATTCATCCATATTTTTACGATTCTTATTATTCAAAAATGATATGTTTTTCGGATTTATCAATTCAATCACAACAAAAATACCTTTTTGAATCTGACTAATTAAATTATACTTAAAAATCGTCTTCGCATCTAACAAATCTTCTTCTTCTTTTGAAAGTTTTCTTGCTATTTCATTTTTTTTTCTTTTATTTGTATACGATTCTATTTCATTAATCGAAGGAGATAAAATTATAACTTTTCCCGCTGTTTGAATCCCCGCGCGAATTAAATCTTTTTTATTCATTGGGTCGCCTTGAATTAAAAATATCTCATCAAATAAAGACATCGAATTCCAAATTCTATCATCCGGAAGTTCTTTACTTAAAATAACAATAGAAGGACAATCTATTTTTTTTATATATTTCGCTCTCAATGGCTTTATAAAATCTATTAAATTTTGACATATGCCACAAATTATTATGTGACCCTTTTTTATTATTAATTTATTTTGCAATGTTTGATATATCGCATTTTCTTTTAAAATAGGCTCGTTTACTATGTGATAATAATGAGATAATATTATTTTATCATTTAAAAATTTATTCGTGTTTATTAAAGAATTTTTTTTGTTTATTTTTATATTAATTTCATCTTCATCATTATTAATATTATTATTATTTTTCTTCAATGAAATTTTACTAAAATCAATCATTATTTTATTCGCTTCTGTAATGTCTTTAGCGATTATGTATCCATAAATAATAATACTTTTATCATCAGGAAAAATAAAATCAGGATTTAATAAAACAATATTTTCTTTAGAATTTATATTTTCAATATTAATACCTATTAAAATCACATTATATAAATCAAATATCTTCTCTGCTATTTCATTAAAACTAAAACCTCTTTTGTTATCTAAACTAATTTTATATATCTCAAATTCCATCCCTTCTAAATAATATTTCATCCAATTATTTTCTTCTAAAATGTGATTCAACATAATATTTTTTTCATCTAAACTTCTATTCGTCGTAATCAAATTACTAATTAACGTAATTATTCCTTTGCACAAACAACTTTTACTTAACAAACTTAATTTCAATTCATCTATACAAACTATTTGATCTTTATTATTATAATTATTGTTATTATTATTATTCGATAATTCAAAATGATGCTCACTTTCAGGTCGAACTAATTGAATTAATAATCTATTTTCAATATTTAAATTATTTTTATTATTCTTTATCAAAAATTTCTTTATAGTCATCGCCTGCATAATCGTTTTTGAATCTTCAGTGTAAGGATCATCCGTTTGTTTATTACATAACAACATAATCATTTTCGCATGTCTAAACATACATCGTTCTAAATCATTTAATTTAAGACAATCTCCTTCCAAAAAAAATAATTTATTATTATATTTATTTAACAACCTTTTCATTTCAGCATCCGGAGTTTGATTGTTTAATATCAAAGCATGTTTTTCATTTTGACCATGATCAACATGAAAATATTCTTGCAATAAAACATCAATGCAACCTAAATTAATATTCCCACTCAATAAAATAAAATCCACATGTTCTATCTTTTTATAACTCTTTCTAGCATACATTGTTTTGCTCGTTATTTGATTCATTAAATCGGTAATTATACTAGGAAGAATTGATACTTGAATTATTATTAAAATGACTATTAAAACGGTGCCTAATAAAGACATTGCATTACTATAGTAACCTATCGTTGATAATAATGTCATAATAAAAAAAAATGTTGTGTGGAAACTATCATTTTGACCAGTGCAACTTTTTGAATCAAAACAATCACGTTCTAAAAATAAAAAATAATTTCCGACTGTTTGTGTATTTTCTACCACATTTAATTCTATAGTACATATTATTAATAAAGATAATATACTTGTTGTAATATTTACTAATTCGCGATTTACTTCGCTTTTTAAAAAATTTGAAAATTTTTTCATACGAATTATACGAAATGAAATGAAACTAAAACAAATTAAATCTCCGCTTGAAATTAAATTAAATGTAAATCCATAAATTATTCGACAAATAAAAAATGGAAAAATTGTTATTCCATCGATTATTAATGCAATAATGTTGAATTTTTTTTCGATTATCATAAATGTTAAATCTAATATAAAATCAAAAAGAAAAAGTATTTCGCATATGAAAATTATTATAAAATAAAAATTGTGTATTAAAAATTGATGAGGATTATATGTCATAAAAATATATAAAATTATACATAAAAGTGAAAGAAAAATATTTAATAAACCAAAAATTATGTTGTAAAGAAAAGAATTTTTAAAATTTACTAAAAATTTTTGTAAATTAAATTTCGATGAATATGGCAATTCTTGAATTTTATTTATTGAACCATTTTCACTTTCAGTAAGCATTTAAATTATATTAATAATAATAATAATATTTTAAATTAAATTTTAATTATTTTTATTCTAACTGAGAAATATAATTTACTATAAATAAATAAATAATAATAATAATTAATATTAAAAATTATATTTATTTTTACCATTGTTTCCTCTTATAAAAATATTCTTAAATTTTATGTTATTTTCTAAATAAATACAATCTTTTAAATATAAATTTAATGCTCCATCTAAACTTATTAATTTTCCTTTTAATTCTTCTTCATTTTGTAATTTTATTAAAACATTTTTTCCTAAATTGTTTTTAATAAAATCATTTGGATTTTGATTACTCATTTTAAATATTATTTTTAATAATAATATTATTATTAAAAAAACAATAAAAAAAATAAATAATTTTTAAATTTGGCTAAATAAAAAATTATAAAAATTTATAAAAAAAAACTTTTAATTAATTCATATGAACAATATTTTATATTATAATAATAATAATTTTGAATGTAATAAAGAATTAAATTATGAAAATTTAAGAGAAATTTTATCAATAAAAAATTTAGAAATAATTTTAAATAAAGAAGAAAATTTAATAAGATTAAAAAAATTTTTACCTAAAAATTTACATAAAATTTTAAACAGCGCAATTGATTTATTTTTATTATTAAACACAAAAACAAAATTTTACACACCAATTCAACAATTTTCAAATTTATATAACAATAATTTTTTCACTAAAAATTATCAAGAAAATTTACCTTATTTTTTTCAAGAAAATTTAGATGATTTTATAAATAAAAAATTAATAATTTTTAACCACTTAAAAAACAATATTTATAAAAATATTCTAAATAATAATAATAATAATAAAAACATTCAAAACGAAGATTTTTTTTCTTTCATCGACAACCCAATTTTACCATCGAGCGGCTACACAAGCGAAGACAGTAACAGTATAGAAATAATAAAAAAAAACTCAACATCGAACATATCATCTTCTTCTTCATTAGAAAACAAAAACAAAGATGATATTAATTCAGAAGATATATCAGAATTATCATCTTCATTTTTTATAAAAAACAAAGAAAAAAATAAAAAACGTCCTAAAAATTCAGTCATCCCAAAACGAACACAAGAAGAAATAAACTCATATCGAAAACAAGAAAAAATACGATATTTAAATCCACATCTACCATGGAAATATAAATTCTCAAACGGATTAACATCTATAGTAGCACCTGTATTTAAAAAATCAAAAACGGTAATAACAAAAGTAAGAGAACATAAATTATTAAAAGATTCAAAACCTTCTTATTTAACTATTTTATCTTTAGTTAGAGACGCAGCAAGTAGATTACCAAACGGAATAGGAACTAGAATGGATGTATGTGATTTATTAAGAGATAGTCAATATATAAATGAAAATATTACTGATAAAGAAATTAATCATATTGTTAGTGGAGCTTTAGATAGACTACATTATGAAAAGGACCCATGCGTTAAATATAACCCACATGAAAAATTGTGGGTATATATACATAAAAATAGAGACCTAGATTATAAAGGATGGAAAGATGATCTTATTTTTGAAGAAAATAAAAATAATGTTAATAATGATAATGATGATAGTGAAAAAAATAATGAAAAAGGAAATTTGAATAAAATTAAAAAAAGAATAAGTAGTTATTTAGAAAAAAATTTGGATAATCATTTGGGTAATAAAAGAAAAAGAGAAAAACATAAACATTCTCATTCACATTCACATAATAAAAATAAAGAAAGTAAACATAAACATCATCATCATAATAGTAAAAATAATAGTAATAATAGTAGTAAAAATGTTATTAAATTAAATGATTAATTTTTTATTTTATTAATAAAAATTAAAAATTTTTTTAAAATTTTAATTAAATTTATATTTTTTAATTATTATTATTATTATAATTAAATATTTATATTTGAAAATATTTATAATTTTACTTATTTTTAAATAAAATAATTTTATCAATATTTTTATTTAATTGATCATCATTATTAATTTCAGTAGTATTATTATTTTCATTTTCTAAATTATTTAAAGAATAATCAGAAATATTCATATTTTTATAAATTTTTTGTGTTCCAGCGGTTGAATTTAAATTATTATAATTAGGAACATAACTATAATTTATAACATCATTTATTACAATTAAATTTTTATCATCTTTTTCTTTAAAACTATTATTATTTTTTATATCATGTAAATTATTTTTATCATCTTTTTCTTTAAAACTATTATTATTTTTAATATCATGTAAATAAGGAAATAAAAATTCATAATTTAACTTTTTATACATAAAAATAAAAATTGCGTTCCAAAAAATTTGAAAATTTTCTTTATAAAAATTATTTATATTAAATTCTAATTTATTATTATTATAAATAAATTTTTTACAAATTTCTTTAAATAAATCAAAAGGATTTAAAAATTCAAAATTTTTAATTTTTTCATTTATTTTAACATACATTTTCGGTTTAAATTTTTTCTTACAAAAATTACATATAATATTATTTTCTTTTATATTTTTTTCAATAATATTTCTAAATTTTAATTTTAAATATTTATTACAAAAATGACATTTTATTGAATCTTCAAAAACAAACGTTTCTTTATTATTATTATTTTCATTATTAAATAAACCACGTTTTTCAATTGTGCAAATTTGTAAATTGTCTTGACTTAATTGATCTATTTTTTTTCTAATCATACTCATTCGACTTGAATATGAATATGTTCTTTTTAATTTTGATAAATTTATATTTAAATTTATTATTAATTCATTAAATAATGTGTAATTATTTCTTAAACTTAAATTATTGTTTATTATTTCGTAAATAATTATTATTTGCTCATAATCGTTATATTTTAAAAATCTTTTATAAATAAAAATTAAAATTTCGTTTGGTAAAAAATTTAATGTTTGTATTTTTGATATTAATAATTGAAATGCTACTTTTTTTTCTATATTTGTTTTTATATAGTTATAAGATAAACTTAATAAAATTATCCAATTTAAATCAATAAAATCAGAAAAATTGTTACTTACATCATCAAAATAATCGTTATAATTTATTGAATAATAATTAGATTTGTTTTTTAATTTATTTTCATAAAATTCTTCAAATTTTTTAAGATATTCATTAAGATAATTATTATGATTAAAATTTGTTAAATTTTTTTCTTCAAAAAATTTATTATCAATTAATAATTTCGGAAAAATAGGATATTTAATAATAAATTTTTTATTATTTCTATTATTTTTTGTAAAAATTTGAAAATATTCATAAGGTTCATTTAAATTATCAAAATTAAAATTATTAATAATTTTTTTAATTTTAATCTCTTCAATTTTATGATCATTTAAATTAGAATTAATAAAAATATTTTCACTTTTTTTTTTAAAAAGAAATTTATTATTTTTTTCATTAATTCTTTCATCAAAATATAAAATTTCTAATTTTTCAATAATATTTTTAGGACAAATTTTTTTCATAATAAAATTTTTAAATAATTTCGTTCTAAAAAATAAATAATAAAAAGGTTTATCGCAACTAGAAACATTCGAAATAAAATTTTGAATATTAAAAATTTTATTAATATCAACTTCAAATTTTGGATTTTTATTACATAAATTTAAATGTAAAATACAATTTTCATCAATTTTATTTAAATAATTATTATAATCTTTTAAAATAGAAACAAAAAAATAAAAAAAATATTCATAAATTCTTTTTGATTCAAATTCTATTTTTTTTTCATTAATATTATTATTATTTTTTAATTCTTTTTGATAATTATTTATCCAATCTTCTAATTTTTTTTTATAATGCAAAGGCAATTCACAAACATTAAAATCAAAATTTTCTTGGGAAAAATCATTTTCTTCTAAAAAATTATCATTATTATCTTCATAAAAATCACAATAAATATTTTCATTATTATTTTCATTATTATTTTCATAAATATATTCATATAAATTTTCATATAAATTTTCATTACTATTTTCTATATTATATTCTTTATATTTTTTATTATAATTTTTTTTATTATTTTTTTTATTATTATTATTTATTTTATTATATTCTTCTATATCATAAATTTTTATTGAATCTAAATCAACTAATAAAATAAATTTATTATAAATTTCTAATTCAAATTTCATTAAATTTTTATTAATTCCAAATAAAAAATTCTTTAAATTTTTTATTAAAGAATAATTATCTTTAGGTAAAATTTCAATATTACATTGACAATATTTAAAAGGATAAATAATTTTTTTTAATGCTTTTATAAAATTTGTTAATTTTAATTTATTTTCAGAAAAAATTAAAATTGGAATTTCTAATAATAAACATTTTAATATTTTTAAAATATCATTAATTGAAAATAAATCATAAAATTTTTCTAAACTTACATTTGGAATTAATAAAGAATTTATTTTATTTTGAGAAAAAATAATATTTTTTTTATTATCTAAATAAAAATTTATTTCTAATCCTCTTTGAATAAAAGGAATTTTAAATAAATGAATAATTATATTTTCTATAGGAAAAATAATATTATCTTTATTTTTTTTATAATAAAAATAAATATATTCTAAAATTTCCATAATTTGATCGGAAAAATCTTGACAACTCGTAATTAAAATAACTTTGGGCAAATAAAAATTAATATACTTATTATTATTATTATTATTATTATTATTAATATTATTATTAATATTAATATTATTATTAATATTACTATTATTAAAGTTACTATTTTTATTATTAATTGTTTTACTTTCAATATTTTTATTTTTTAAAGGATCTATTAATTTTATGGGGGAAATTTTACTAAAATCAATAGATTTTTCTTTTAAAATATTATTATTATTATTTAAATTATTTTTCATTAAATTATAATAATTTTGAACGGATTCATAAAAAATTAAAGCTGAAACATAAATAACATCATTATTATTATTATTATTATTATTATTATTATTATTATTATTATTATTATTATTATTATTATTATTATTATTATTATTATTATTATTATTATTATTA
>JAEEGK010022517.1_pt1 | contig 13228 bp, 12 predicted proteins | sample 8958771 | NCBI WGS metagenome assembly JAEEGK01 (sample SAMN16246547, study PRJNA631951) | gut metagenome | biome: gut microbiome; feature: rumen; material: SC-attached | host: Bos | place: Iran: Karaj | collected 2018-10 | reverse complement strand
ACTTTTGAAATCATACTATGAGTGCAAGTTCAATGAGCCTTAAAGCCAAAATTAACAACTACGCAAAACAACACCGAATCGCCCCGCAGGTAGTATTACAAAACTATCTGTTTGAGCGTTTTCTTGAACGTGTTTCTCTGTCGGAATACCGCGACAATCTTATTATTAAAGGCGGACTTCTAATTTCTTCACTTGTCGGCTTGGACACAAGGTCAACAATGGATTTGGACACGACATTACAACATATCCGCCTGACTCCCGAAAATGCAGGCAACATCGTGCGCCAGATATGCGACATTGACACTGGCGACGGCATTACTTTTGAGGTGAAAACTGTCGAAGAAGAACGCAAAAACGACCGTTATGGAGGCTTTTGTATTAAGATGTCAGCCATATACGGAAGCATAACGGCAAGTCTGTCAATTGATATGACCACAGGCGACATCATAACGCCTACACCAATTGAGTATCAATATGCCAAAATATTTGACAGCGACACATCGATAAGTCTTTGGGCATATAATGTGGAAACAATTTTGGCTGAAAAGATTGAAACTATTCTTTCACGCAATATCCTTAACACCCGAGTCAGAGATTATTACGACGTGTACATTCTTTCAACCACCAAGAACATCAGAAAAGCAGTTCTCTACGACGCGTTGCGGGCAACATCCGAGCACCGTGGTTCATGGGATAATATTCAAGATGTTGACAAGATAATGGGAAAAATAGAATCAGACAACGAATTGCGCGATTTGTGGATGCGTTATCAGCGTAAATTTCTGTATGCTAAGGACATAACCTTTGAATTGGTAATTGCGGCATTGAAAAAATTGCTTGCACAGTAAAAAAAATTAGATTTTTTATTTTTTGTAATTTTCATTATTTTTGCAAAAATATTATTGAACTTTATGGACAGCAAAAACAATATAATCCGCATTATTGCGCGGGGCAGCCGGTTGTCAAGGTTGCAGGTTGAAGAATTTATAAAAAAATTCCCTGAATTGAAATTTTCAGTAGAATATATTTCGTCATTCGGCGACAAAAACCAGAAAATTTCTCTGTTAAACGGCGAAGCACCTGACGATATGTTTACCCGCGAACTCGACGAGGCAATCATCGAAAACCGTGCTGACATTGCAGTTCATTCGGCAAAAGATTTACCGCAAACGCTTAATCCCAAAATTCAGTTAGCGGCTCTGTATGAGGCTTTCGACAAAACTGACTCACTTGTTAGCCGTGATAATTTGAAACTTTCGGAACTTCCCGCTAACAGCAAAATCGGCACAAGTTCGCCGCTCAGAAAAAAAGAAATTCTTTCGCTCCGTCCCGATCTTGAAATCGTAGGCATACGAGGATGTATCGAAGACCGTGTAAATCAAGTACGTAGCGGCAAAGTTGATGCGGCAATCGTTGCAACGTGCGCTCTCAAACGCCTTGGAATGGAAAACGAAATCGCTGAAATCTTGCCGTTTGAAACGCACCCAATGCAAGGACGTTTGGCGGTAACATGCAGAAAAGACGATAATTACATTTGCGAACTTCTTAAAAAAGGTTCGATATTATGACGGTGCTTTATACGGGCGCAGTTTGTCCAAATCCCGAATATCTGCACACGCCGTTAATCGAGATTGACAAAGTGGACGACGATACGCTGCTACGTTCTGCTACTAATCGTCTACAAGAATTTGATTATCTGCTGTTTACAAGTCGTTTTGCTGTAAAATATTGGATACTTTCCAACGGAGGATTCGATATTGAAAACGTTGTGTCGATAGGTGCAAAAACGAGCGAGGCATTGCGTAATGCTGGTGTTAAAAATATCAAACAGACAGAAAAAGATGATTCTTTCGGCGTAATTGATTGGTTTTCAGCGCAGAAAAAAGGACGTGTGCTGATTCCACGCAGCAATATTGCATTGCCGATAATTCCAGAGGGATTGAAGGCGTTAGGCTTTGAGGTTGAAACTGTTACGGCTTATATCAACCGTATGCCACAAAATCCTATCAAAGTAAATCTTGATAAAATTGACAAAATTATTTTCACTTCGCCAAGTACAGTGGACAATTTCGTAAAACTTTACGGCGGAATACCTAACGAAAAAATTTTGGAGACGCGGGGCGTAGTAACAGAAAAAAGATTAAAAGAAAAAATGACTTTAAAAACATATATAAAAAATGCAACAATTTAAACGTTTTAGGATTTTCCGCGTATCTCAGGAGACACGCGACAAATATGCCGACGTTAAAATCAACGCCGACGACTTCATCTACCCGTATTTCGTGGTTGAAGGTAGCAATGTTAAAGACGAAATTTCAACAATGCCGGGAATTTTTCGTTTTTCAATTGACACACTTGTTGAAGACGTTAAAGAAATCAAAGCGTTAGGAATCAACAAAGTATTGCTTTTCGGCGTTATTCCCGACAGCGAAAAAGACGAACGCGGCTCCAAGGCTTACGATGAAAACGCACTTGTTTGCCGCACCGTTAAAGCAATAAAAAATGCAGTTCCCGATATGATTGTAATTACCGATGTCTGCCTTTGCGAATACACGAGCCACGGACACTGCGGACTTCTTTGTAATCATGACGTTGACAACGATTCTACATTGCCGCTGCTTGCCGAAATGGCATACGTTCATGCAAAAGCGGGTGCGGATTTTGTTGCGCCCTCAGCAATGATGGACGGTCAGATTGCCGCTCTTGACGCACGTTTGAAAGAAGGCGGACTGCGTGACAAATGCAAAATTCTTGCTTATTCCGCAAAATATGCTTCGGCTTTTTACGGACCGTTCCGTGACGCTGCCGATTCAGCACCCTCGTTTGGTGACAGAAAAACATATCAAATGGACTTCCGTACTCACGACCAAGGTCTTGAAGAAATCGCTGCCGACATCGAAGAAGGTGCTGACTGGACAATGGTAAAACCCGCTATGCCGTATCTCGACATGATTGCACGCGGTGTTGAAAAATACCCGAACGTCCCGATGGTGGCATATCAAGTCAGCGGAGAATATTCTATGCTGAAAGCAGCCGCAAAACTGAACTATTTGGACGAGAAACGCACTGTTTTTGAAAGTCTTATCGCAATCAAAAGAGCCGGCGCAAAATATATTATTTCGTATTACGCAAAAGAATATATGCAAAAATGGGCATAAATAATAGAGAATTGTCAAAAGCCGCTTTTGAGAGGGCTTGCAAAGTAATTCCGGGCGGTGTTAATAGTCCCGTCCGTGCGCTGAAAAGTGTCGGCACAACTCCGCTTTTTGTCAAAGACGCAAAAGGTGCATATTTCAACGACATTGACGGCAACAAATTTATAGATTTTTGTATGTCGTGGGGAGTTTTTATCCTCGGACATAACAATTCAGAAGTGTCAAATGCTGCAATCAAGGCGGTTCTTAACGGTAGCAGTTACGGTATTCCTTGCGAGGCGGAGACACTTTTAGCGGAAAAAGTGCGTGAAGCGTTTCCGTCAATGGAGCGTTTGAGGTTTGTTAATAGCGGCACCGAAGCGACAATGTCGGCAATTCGTGTGGCTCGTGGCTATACGGGCAGAGACATTTTAGTAAAGTTTGAAGGCAATTATCACGGACATGCTGACCATCTTTTGGTTTCGGCGGGTTCTGGCGTGGCGAATATCAGCAACGCATCGTCAGCAGGCGTTCCTTCTGATTTTGTGAAACATACTGCTGTTTTGCCTTACAACGACACCGAGGCTTTGAAAAAATATTTTGACGAAAACGGCGACAAAGTTGCGGCACTTATCATAGAACCTGTTGCTTGTAACATGGGCGTTGTGCCACCGAGTGAGGAATTTTTGAAATTAACCCGCGAGGTTACGCAAAAACACGGTGCAATATTGATTTTTGACGAAGTGATAACGGGTTTCCGTTTGGCATACGGCGGAGCGCAGCAACGTTTTGACATTAAACCCGATATGACAACAGTCGGAAAAATTGTCGGCGGCGGTTATCCGGCAGCAGCGTTTGGCGGAAGAGCCGACATTATGAAATGTCTTGCGCCGGAAGGTCCTGTTTATCAGGCAGGAACGCTCAGCGGAAATCCCGTAGCAATGGCGGCAGGTCTTGCAACGCTAAACATTCTCAGCAACAAAAAAGTTTATGAAAACCTTGAAAAACGCAGCGATAATTTTATTGAACGTTTGAGCAAAATTATTGCGGGCAAAGGTATTCAACTTAACCGTTGCGGCACGATGTTTACGTTGTTTTTTAATGAGAATCCCGTACGGAATTTTCAAGACACAAAACGCAGCAATCAGGAGAAATTTGCAAAATATTTTCGCAATATGCTTTCACGCGGCATTTACGTTAGTCCCTCGCAGTTTGAAGGTAACTTTATCTCGGTTTGCCATACGGACGATGTTTTGGAAAAAGTGTTAAAAGCAATAGAAGAAAGTATTTAAGAGAAAAGAGGTTACGGGTTTATGGCAAAAAAGGTCATCAACCCGTAATTTTTATTTTCGTTTTAATTGTATTATTACAAACGCACTATCAGAATCTTGCTTCAAATTAGGATAAATAAAATAGGTTTCCGGTTTTAATTCGTAATTTTTTGCTCGCGGCAAAAACCTTTCCGTCCAAAACGCCGTAACAGGTTTGTCGCCTTTTTTGCCTTTCATAATCCAAAAGCCGTCGCAGTCGCATAACACACTGTCAATAAGCATTGTATGCGAAATTTTCAAACCCTCACATTCCAAAACGGCGTCTCTGTCTTTCTGCTTAAACTGTTTGCCGGTTATGGTCAAAGTTTTTTGTCCAAAAACATCCGTAAAAACCAAAAGCAACAAAAAACTCAAAAGAAAATTTTTCATCTTAATTTGTGCTTTAAGAAATAACTTTTGGTGAAAATAAAATACAACGCCAAACCCAAAATATGAATCCCCGCAACCGTCCAAAAGGCGGCTGAATAGTCGATTTTTTCAGCCAAAAATCCGCCGGCTAAAATACCAATTCCAACTCCTAAATCCCAAGAAGTCATAAGGGTAGAATTTGCAGTACCGCGCTGATTATTGTGCGCTAAGTTTATCATCATATTCTGAAAAGCAGGCCAAAGATGTCCGTTTCCCAAACCAATTAAAACAGCCGACGTATAATATCCTATCATACTGTCAGTTGCGACAAAAAGTGTATAGCCGAAAGTTGACAAAATTACACCTTCTGCGGCATTTTTAACGAGTTTGCCCTCGCGCAAGGCTTTTGCACCTTGAAAACGCGAAAGAATCAGGCCTATCGACAAAAGCATAAAATAAATGCCCGTTGAATTTGTTAGCCCTAATTTTTCTTTGCCGTAAATCGCCAAATAATTGCTCAAAACGCCGTAACAAAAACCAAAACACAACATATTTGCAGCAAGCAATGCTCCGGCTACCAAGAAAAACCTATCCAAAGAAAGTTTTGTTTTGTTTCTGATTTTTTCCTTTTCGGGGATTGTTACCGTGCTCGAAATCCAAAAACCGAGAGCCGCCACAACAAGCGAAATTATAAACAGAATATCAAAATTTCTTGTTGAAGAGTAAACCCAAATTCCAACAGTCGGAGCAATTGCAGTTGCCACATTGTTGCTAAGACCGTAAAAACCGATTCCTTCGTTTCGTCTTGACGAAGGCAAAACATCAATAGCAACGGTTGAATTTGCAACCGTTGCCGCTCCAAAAGGTGCGCCGTGAATTGTACGTATTATGGCAAAAACGGTTAATGTCATAGACATTAAATAGCCGGAAAACATTATGAAATAAAACAAAAGGCAGCCTAACAGAATTTTTTTTCTGTCGAAACTATCCACCAAATAACCGCTAAAAGGTCTGATTAACAGCACAGTAACCGAATATCCGAAAAGAACCGTCCCGATTATGTCTTTCGGGGCGGCAAAATTTTCGCTTAAATAAATCGGCAACAATGGTGTTAAAAGGTAAAATGAAAACGCCATCGAAAAATTCGTCAGCAATACCTTTATATAGTTTTTATTCCAAAGTTTTTCCATTTTTACCTTCCGATTCCGTGATAGTTAAAACCTAAACTTTCCATTTCTTGACGTTTGAGAATGTTTCTGCCGTCAAAAATGAAAGCGGGTTTCATCATGTTGTCGTGAATTTTTTTCCAGTCCAACGTCTTGAACTCGTCCCACTCCGTCAAAATCACAACTGCATGAGCGTTTTTGCAGGCTTCATACGGGTCTGAGGTCATTTTCAATTGTTTGTGATTAACGCTGTCATCTCTGGTGTTAAGATGATTTATGTCAATATACATTTGAGTTTCAGTAACTTTCGGGTCGTAAACCTCAATGTTAGCCAAATCCTCCAACAAATAATCTGCAACGTACATTGCGGGAGTTTCCCTTGTATCGTTGGTATTTTTCTTGAATGCCCAGCCTAAAAATGCGATTTTCTTTGCTGACACCGTATTATATAAGGTGGTGATGATATTGTCAGCAAAGCGGTGTTTTTGGTAGTTGTTCATCTTAATAACCTGATTCCAATATTCTGCAACTTCTTCTAAACCAAGCGAATGACAAATATAAACTAAGTTCAAAAGGTCTTTTTGGAAACATGAACCGCCAAAACCAACTGATGCCGTCAAAAATTTGTTTCCAATTCTTGAATCTGCGCCGATTGCTTTTGCAACTTCGGTAACATCAGCCTCCGTTTTTTCGCAAAGTGCTGAAAGCGAATTTATTGACGAAATTCTCTGTGCCAAAAATGCGTTTGCCGTAAGTTTTGAAAGTTCGCTCGACCAAACGTTGGTTTGAATAATTCTTTCTCTTGGAATCCAATGAGCATAAATTGCTGTCAGTTCTTCGATTGCGGCTTTGCCTTCGGTGGTTTGAAGTCCGCCGATTAACACTCTGTCAGCATTCAAAAGGTCGTTGATAGCCGTTCCTTCCGCCAAAAATTCCGGGTTAGAAAGTATTTGAAACTTTACATGATTTCCAGTATTGTCGAGAATTGAGCGTATCGCCTCAGCCGTGCGGACGGGAAGAGTTGATTTTTCAACCACGATTTTATCGCTTTTTGAAACACGTGCAATCTGACGTGCGCAAAGTTCGATATACTTTAAGTCAGCCGCCATTCCTGCACCTTTTCCGTACTCTTTTGTCGGAGTGTTAACGGACATAAAAATCATGTCCGCCTCATCGATTGCTTTGTCAACCTCAGTTGAAAAAAACAAGTTTTTGCCGCGAACCTCTTTTACAAGGTCAGCAAGTCCGGGTTCAAAAACAGGAATTTTGGTTAAATCATCGCTGTTCCAATCTGCAATTCTTTTTGCATTCATGTCAACGACTGTGATTTTTATTTCAGGACATTTATACGCCATAACCGTCATCGTTGGTCCGCCGACATATCCCGCTCCAATACAGCAAATGTTTTTTATCATTTTTTTATATTTTGTTTCAAAAAATTATTAGTTATTCGTTTTGTATTCTGCTGTGGTGAAAAAATTCTCTTTTTTGAGTTGCGGCAAAACTAAATCTTTATCACTCAAAAGCATTTTGTCTTTCGATAGTTTCCAGTCAATGCCGATTGCCGGGTCAGAGAAAATATTTCCAAATTCCGACTCTTTGTTATAAACATTGTCAACTTTATATTGAAAAATTGCTTTCTCACTCAAGACCACAAATCCGTGCAAAAATCCTCTCGGAATCCAAAATCTGCGTTTGTTTTCCTCAGAGAGTTCCACTGCCACGTATTTCCCGAACGTCGGAGAATCCGTCCTGACATCAACTGCAACGTCAATCACTTTCCCGAGCGGCACGCTAACGAGTTTTGCCTGAGTGTAAGGCGGTCTTTGAATATGCAAACCTCTCAAGACGCCAAAAGACGACATCGATTCGTTCTCTTGAACAAAATTTACTTGTCCTGCGTTTTGTTCAAAAAGTTCTTTTTTGAACGTCTCGCAAAAATAACCGCGTGAATCGCCTATTACTTTCGGCTCAATTACTAAAAGTCCTTCTATTTCTGTTTTTATAAAGTTCATTTTTATTTTTTTTATGGAATGTGGGCATCCCTGCCCGCGTAAAAAGCAGGCTGGAAGCCTGCACTCCAATTAATTATTTTTTTAATTTTGATTCTGCCAAACGAATAAGATATTTACCGTAATCGTTTTTCTCCATAACTTTTGCAAGGCTAAGAAGTTTCTCTGCTGAAATATAGCCAAGAGAATAAGCGATTTCTTCGATACATGAAATTTTTAAGCCTTGACGAGTTTCAATTGTCTGAATAAACGAGCCGGCTTCGTTCAAAGATTCGTGCGTTCCGGTATCAAGCCAAGCAAAACCGCGACCCATAAGTTCAACACCGAGACGGTTTTGTTCAAGATATTTTTGGTTGACGGTTGTGATTTCGAGTTCGCCGCGTTTTGACGGTTTGATTTCAGAAGCGATTTTTATGACGTCGTTAGGATAGAAATAAAGTCCTACAACGGCGTAATTTGATTTCGGTTTTTCGGGTTTTTCCTCGATTGAAGTTGCCTTGCCGTCCTTGTCAAAAGCGATAACGCCGTATCTTTCGGGGTCGGTAACCGAATAACCGAAGACCGTTGCAATATGCTCTTTTTCAACACGCTGTCTTGCATGGTGAAGAATTGCGGGAAGTCCGTGTCCGTAGAAAATATTGTCGCCTAAAACAAGACATGCATCATCATCACCGATAAAATCTTTACCGATAATAAAGGCCTGCGCAAGACCTTCGGGGCGAGGTTGTTCTGCGTATGAAAATTTCAGTCCCCAATCTTCGCCTGTGCCGAGCATACGCTCAAAAAGCGGCAAATCCCAAGGCGTTGAAATAATTAGAATTTCTTTTATTCCCGCTAACATCAACGTAGAAAGCGGATAATAAATCATCGGTTTGTCATAAACCGGCAAAAGTTGTTTTGAAATAACTTTTGTGATAGGATAAAGGCGTGTTCCCGAACCGCCTGCAAGAATAATTCCTTTCATAAGCGAATTAATTTTTAAATTTTTGTTGCAAAATTACACATTTTTTTTCTTTCGGTAAAGAGAAAAAGGAATTATTTTTGTTATATCAAACAACGAACATAAATTATGAAATTCGTTATATCCCATATATATTTTTTGCTACTGACAGCAGTACTTTTTTGTCCGCACGTTTCGGCTCAAAACCCTACGACAGAGGGCAACAAAGCCGATTATGACACGGCTGCATACTATTTGGAATTGGCAGAAAAGGCAAAATACGCCTCTCTCGACCAAACCATAGAAAATGCGCTACTTGCCATAAAATACTTGAACCGTTATTCAAACGTCACTGATAGTACCCACAACGAGAGCGTACATCTCAGAGAATCCGCTAACTGTCTTAAAATCAGAAAACGTGCTTGTTTTTTAGCGGCTAAATCATACTTTGCCGTTGCCAATTCGATAGGGCTTTCGCTACACAGCCGAACAAGATATATGGGACGGGCGGCAAAATATTTTGACCGTTGCAGAAAACTTAGCGAACTCACCCAAGATACTTTTGCAACTGCCGCTGCCTGCAACGAGTTGGCATTAATAACGGTACATCAAGGACAGTATGCCAAAGCCTTTGTACTTTACGACAAAGCCCTCAAACTCTATATGCAAAAAAACTGTTTTGACGGCATGGGAATGGTCTACAACAACAAAGGCGTTTTGGATTTGTCCTGCAAAGACACTTTGCAGGCTGCATCAGATTTTCAATGCGCCATAACTTGGGGCGATATAGCCGATAATCAAGAAGTTATGGCACAAGGTTACGTCAACATGGCAGAACTCTGTCTTAGTCAAAACAACGACCAGTTTGCGCAATGTTACCTTGATACGGCGATGGTTTATTATGCAAACAACAGTATTTTGAAATGCAGAATTTTTATGCTTTATTCAAAAGTTTTCAAAAAACAGGACGATTTTCGTGCTGCGTTCAACTATCTTGAAACTTACAACAAACTCCGCGACCAAATACTCAACAGCGAAAACCTCCGTCAAATCAACGAACTTGAAAGTTATCTCAAAAACGACGATCAGAAAAAAACAATAAATACTCTTACCGAAGAAACCCATCTTCAAACCAACCAATTGACAATCTTAGGTATAGCGGCTTTTGTTCTCTTGATATTGAGTATACTGCTGGGAATTTTTATGAAAAAGACTTCCAACCGCAACAAAATAGTCAACAAGCAGAACGAAAAAATCATGCATCAAAAAGCGATGTTGGAAGAATACACTGAAAACATAAACTCTTCGCTGACATACGCCTCTCGGCTTCAACGCTTGATAATCAGAGGAAGCATTGACATACATAAAGTTTTGACGGATTTTTTTGTGATTTACCAACCCAAAGACGTTGTTTCGGGCGACTTCTATTACGTAAGGGATTTGGGCGCAAGACGTGTTGTAGCCGTTGCTGACTGCACAGGACACGGCGTGCCGGCAGCGTTTTTAAGCGTTTTGAACATCACTTTCCTAAACGAAATTTTTAGTTACATTGACAGATTTACCGAACCCGAAATGGTGTTGGAACTCTTAAAAATAAAAGTCGTTCAAACTTTAAATCAGACAGGCGATTCCACCTCGTCAATGGACGGTATGGATATAGGAATCGTTATCGCTGACAAAGAAACAAAAGAGGCAAAATATGCAGGTGCATATATAGATTTGATGATTTTAAAGGCTGAAAATTCCGAGGTCGTAACCATAAAAGCCGACCGCAACCCGATAGGCTGGTATCACAGAGAAGTGGCATTCCGCCAAACGGTTTTGGACTTAAAAGACAACGATGTAATTTACATGTTTTCTGACGGTTACACCGACCAAATCAACATCAAAACGGAAAAATTTACCAAATTTAGAATGAGAAAAATAATGAAAGACTTTGCAGAATACGACTTAAAAACCCAAAGGGAAAAATACCTCGAAAGTTTCAACAACTGGAAGTCCGGAGTAGAGCAGGTAGACGATGTTCTTTTAGTTGGAATCCGGGCAAAAAGTCTTTTTGAAAATAAAAAAAATTAAGATAAAAAAAATTAGGCAAAAAATTTGCTTGTTTAAAATTGTTTTTCTTACTTTGTAAACTAAAATTTTGAGGAAATGATTGAATCGGAAGAAATAAAAGAGAGACGCAGAAAAATAATTCAAAGTGTCAGAGAATGTTTCCAAAACAAACTCGGAAAATACACCCACCAGCGCATAAGCGATGAATGGTTTTTTTACGGGCTGGGATTCACACGCGAAGAAATGCAGTATGTTTTCGGTTTCAACGCCGGATTTTTCAAAACCGAAGAAATAGAAGGACATACTTACAGTCATGTCGGAGTTAACGTTTTGGTAAGGACAAACGGTATCAACCCCGAACTAAGATTACAATACCAGAAATTTTTCAGACACGAACTCTCTGATTGGATTACCGAACCCGAACAAGGATATTCTTCGTTTAGAGGCGGAGTTGGTACAATATTTCCGCATTACAGAGGAATTACGACATTCTTTTCGGACACGCAAATGATAGAATACATAGAGGACGCTATGGACGGCATTTTGAAACTCTACAACGCAATTGCAAACAATCCCGACGGAATTTTCAACAACGTTGTTTGTATGAATTCAAGAAACGAGAGTATTTTGACGTTAGTAAAAAACGTTATTTATAAAGACAAGTAATGCAGTTTCTTAATGCGGTTTTTCTTTGGGCGGGTTTTGCCGTTCTAATACCGCCTGTAATACATCTTTTTAATTTCAGGCGTTACAAAACAGTATATTTTAGCGATGTCAGATTTTTGCAAAACCTTAAAAACATTACCCGCAAAAGGTCTGTTTTGAAACAGATTTTGCTGATGGTTTTAAGAATGGCGGTTATCGCATGTCTTGTTATATCCTTTGCTGAACCGGTAATTTCCACAAGCGGTGTTTCAAACGGTTTAAGCACAATAAAAAACGCTCCGCCTATAATTTATATCGACAATTCGTTTAGTATGCAGGCAGGCGAAATCGCGGGTCTTAATCTCGAAAAAGCCAAAAACAAAGCCTTGGAAATTGTTGGTGCTTTTCCTTTGGGTACGCAGTTTTTGTTTATTGACAACGGTTTTTCAGCACAACACAACCGCCTTGTCAATGCGGACGGTATACGCGGATTTTTGGAAGAGTTAAAAACTACTCCAAAAACACCGTCAATAGGACAGGCAATCAGAAAAGCCTTACAAAATCTTAGTTTTCAAGATGTTGACATAAATTCTAAAAAGACTGTTTTTGTAATTTCAGACTTTCAGAAAAATATTTGCGACTTTTCGGCTTTGGAAAACGACTCTCTGCTTTCAATCAATCTTGTAAAAATTGAGTCCGAAAGTCAAAACAACATTTCGGTTGATACGGTGGAATTTTTAACTCCTTATAGATTAACGGGGTCGGAAGAAGAAATACTTGTAACGGTAAGAAACTACGGAGTTAAGCCCGCTAAAAACGTACCGTTAAAACTTTACATCAATAACAGCAGCAAATGCGCCGAAACTTTTGACATAAACCCATACGAGAAAAAACAGATAACCCTCAAATACGTCAACACCGAAAAAAATCTTGTGCGCGGCAGGGTTTCGGTTTCGGATTTTCCCGTAAGTTATGACGATGATTTGTATTTCGGTTACAAGATAGATTCCGTAAAAAAAATCCTCATCATTTCCGACGAAACATCCAACAAATATTTTGATGCACTTTTTAAAAAGGACAAAAATTTTTCCGTTGAATTTTCCTCCGGCGATGATATTGACAATCTACTTGAATACCAGACTGTTATCATCAACAAAAAAGAAAATATTTCTTCAACACTAAGCAACAAAATTCAAAGTTTTGTCTCAATGGGCGGAAACGCAGTTTTTGTACCGTCTTTTTCTGGAAACATCGACAGTTACAATCACTTGTTATCGCTTTTGATGTGCAACACTTTTACAAGCAAAGACACATTAAAATGCAGAATTGCAAACTTCAACAAACAGTCTCTGCTATTAAAAAACGCCATAAAATCCGTGCCTGAAAACGTTGATTTGCCGGTAATTAACAGATATTTTAATTCTACACAAAATTCTTATCTTTCGGAAGAAACAATTTTGGAAACGGATTCTTACAAAAAAATTCTTTCGGCAAATAGTTATAAAGCGGGCAAGTTTTACGTTTTTTACACGCCCTTGGACGAAAAATCGGGAACGTTAGTAACTCATAGACTTATAGTGCCTTTGCTGTATAACGC
>JAEEGK010022516.1_pt1 | contig 13228 bp, 11 predicted proteins | sample 8958771 | NCBI WGS metagenome assembly JAEEGK01 (sample SAMN16246547, study PRJNA631951) | gut metagenome | biome: gut microbiome; feature: rumen; material: SC-attached | host: Bos | place: Iran: Karaj | collected 2018-10 | reverse complement strand
GAAATTGCACCTTATTATATTATATATATTGCGCTTCTTTCTTATATCTGTCCGGCTTCTACCATCAACACCACCCGCTCGGTGAGGCGGTCGGTTCCTTTGGGGTCGTATTCCTTCTTCAGCGAGGCGCCAAAGCCCCAGGCGAACACCTGCCAGAAACCTGCTCTGATAGGTCCCATAAAGGCTTTGATCATGTCGTAGGATGAGGAGTGGCACTCACGGTCGATGAGCTTGATGAGCAGTTTTCCCTGCGAGTAGGTCAGCTTCTTCATCTTTGGCTTATAGGTACGGAAGATATCCTCCTCTACACGCTTGATGTGGGCTTCCTTTGCCTTCTCGTCAGGCAGCATATCCAGCAGCTCTGTGGTCTCTATCAGCATCTGTCGGGCTTCTTTGGCAAGAGGTAGCACCTTCTTCACATTCGTCACCAAGCGCATATACGACTGAGCCTGTTTCTTGTTCTTGAAAGTCAGTTGCGGATACACATACACGTTGTTCATCTCCATATACTGGATGCTGTCTCCCTCATGGAGCACCTTACCCACCTTTACCGTTGGCACAAAGGTAGGCGAGTCCATCTCTGCCAACACCTGTTCGGCAGTCTTCTGCTCCTGCGCCTGCAACGGCAAGCCCAGTGCGCACAGCATTCCTATGACGATTATTTTTCGCATTACGCCTGCAAAAGTACACCATTTTTCCCAATCCTCACCGAATTACCGCCTTATTTTGCATTAATTCAGAAAATTATTCGTATCTTTGCAGTCAGTATTCTATTTATTTTTATTGCAACATGAACAAATTAAGAATTCTACTGGCAATCGCATTGACGTGCCTGCTGACCACAACTCATGTCAGCGCACAGGACAACGGGCTGAACCCCATCTACAAAGTACAATTAGGCGACATCACCTATCAGAAGAATGAGGTTAAGAAGAAGGTGACGGTGGGTAAAGTGCTCAGCGTCATGGCAGATGTTGTCGAAGGTCGTGTGACTGACATCAACAATGAGGAGTATATCCCGCTGGCGCGCAATCGTGTGATGGAGGGACTGACGCATGTGCGTCGCCTCCAGGTGGTAGATGATAGTGAGGCCACTGATGCCAGGTATCAGGTGACTGCCGTTCTCACCGACATTTCCGCCACACGTAAGGTGAAGAGCTACGATCGCAAGGACAGCAAGGGGCGCGAATATACTGAGATGAAGACCTATTACGGTGCCATCGCCTCTGTAGCTATTAACTTCACCAACCTGCAGACGGGTGAGGTGACCACCAGTACCCTGTCTGGCCGCTGCTCAGAATACTCGCTTGCCAAGTCTGCCGATGAGGCTATCCGCACAGCTCTTTATGAGTTGGCCGATAATATCTACGAGTATTACAATGAGTGCTATCCCATCCGTGCCAACATCATCGAGCGCGGCACAGAGAAGAAGGATAAGACCAAGGAGCTGTATATTGATGTGGGCAGTCGCTTTATCGGCGAGGACACCCATTTCAATGTCTATGTGGTAGGTCAGGTGGCTGGTCGTGAGACCCGCAAGCAGATCGGTCGTATCCGCGTCCGCGAGACCTTGGGTGAGGATATCTCTCTCTGCAAGGTTCAGAAGGGCGGTAAGGATATCAAGGTAGCCTTCGACAATGGCGATGCCATCGTTGCCATCAGCACCGACTGACCTCCCCTTTTTTAGTGGGTTGATATAATTAATTCGCGAATTGTTTGGCAGTTCGCGAATTTATTTTTATCTTTGCAGCGTTAACATTCAAATGTAGCATTATGAAATCACAAATCGTAGTATGGCTGTGTCTGTTGCCGATGGCGCTTGGAGCGCAGGAAGAACGCCCCTGGCGTGAGTATCTGAATGAGGTGATGACGGTGGAAGATGCCGAGTCGTCGCAGTGGGAGGATGTGTATGACCTGTTGTGCGAACTCTCCCAGCATCCCTTCGACCTGAATACGGCTACCCGTTCACAGCTGGAGGACTTGCCCTTCCTCTCTGCCCAGCAGATAGAGGAGCTGCAGGAATATCTGTATCGTTACGGACCGATGAAGTCGAAGGGCGAGCTGCTGATGATCCGTTCCCTCGACGAGCCCCGTCGTGAGTTGCTGTCCTGTGTCTCCTATATCGGTGAGACTTCACGTCTGTCTTTTCCCTCCTTGCATACCATCGCCCGTTATGGCCACCACGAGCTGATGGCTACCATGCGTGTTCCCTTTCAAGGGAAGGAGGATGACTATCTGGGCTCCCCGCTGCGCCACTGGCTGCGCTATCAGTTCAGCTATGGCGACTATCTGAAGATAGGCATCTTAGGTGCCCAGGATGCAGGCGAACCTTTCTTTGCTCATGGCAACCGTTGGGGCTATGACCACTATGCCCTCTATGGTCAGTTGCGTAACCTGGGGCGCCTGGAGTCGCTGTGTCTGGGGCATTACCGTGTGTCGATGGGCATGGGACTGGTGATGAACAGTCAGTCTGGCTTTGGTAAGGTGGCGATGCTCCAGTCGTTAGGACGCTCTCAGACCGCCCTCAGGGTTCACTCCTCACGTACCGACAATTATCTGCAGGGTGCTGCCGCCACTATCCGTCTCTCGGATAAGTTCTCGCTCACGGGGTTCTTCTCTTATCGGGCGATGGATGCCACCCTTAACCGCGACGGTACGGCAGCCACCATCCTCAGTTCAGCCTATCATCGTACCCGGGGCGAGATGGACAAGAAACATAATCTCGATGTCCTAAAGACGGGCGGAAGTCTGCTCTTCACCTCACATGGTCTTCAATTGGGACTGAACACCTGCTATGCCCACCTCTCCCGTAGGCTGAGACCAAACACGGCCACACTTTATCGGCAGCATTATCCCCAGGGGCGCGACTTCCTGAACACGAGCCTGTCGTATGGCTATGCCAGCAGCCGCCTCTCGCTGAATGGTGAGACAGCGATTGACCGCCAAGGTCATCTGGCAACCATCAACAGCGCCAGCCTATTGTTGGGCGATGCCTGGAGTCTGATGGCACTGCAACGGTTTTATACCTTCCGCTATGCCTCGCTCGATGCCCGAAGTTATAGCTCTGGCGGGAGGGTGCAGAACGAGAGTGGGCTCTATCTGGGTCTCACCTGGAAGCCATCGCCCCATCTGCAGCTGATGGCCTATACCGACTTGGCGTATTACGCCTGGGCCCGCTATCGGGTGTCGCAGTCGTCCTATGCCTGGGATCATCTGTTGCAAGCCACCCTTCGCCATCGCCAGTGGACCTTCTTCGCACGCTATCGCCTGCAACAGCAACAGCGCGACAACGCTTCCAAGACGGCGCTGCAGAATCTCACGGCGCACCGTTTCCGGTTGAGTGCCGAGTATGCGGGTAAGGGCGGATTCTCCAGTCTGTCACAGCTGGATGGGTGTTACCTGCCTGATGAGGCGAATGCCTGGGGTAGGGCGTTCACGCAGCGTTTCTCCTATCAGCACCGTTGGCTCACCCTGCATCTGGGCGTCAGCTATTACCACACTGACAACTATGCCAGTCGGGTGTATCTCTATGAGAACGCACCGCTCTATACCTACTCCATGATGCAGCTCTATGGTGAGGGATTCCGCTACTGGCTCCTGGCACGAGCCAATATCAGTCGCCACCTGATGCTCTCTGCGAAAGCATCAGACACCGGTCTTGATCTTCAAATCAAATGGAAATTCTGACTACAGCAGTTGGCGATACACCTGCATCACCTGACCAGCCACATCGTTGCCGGCAAACCGCTCTATATACTTCTGACTGTTGCTGATGCGCGCCCCACGACCTTCAGCACCCTTCAGTACCTGACTGATGGCATGTGCCATCGCCTCAGCATCGTCGGGATCCACATACAGCGAATCGGGTCCGCCAGCCTCCTCCAGACATGAGCCTGTGCAGGCCACGACGGGGAGTCGGCAGCTGATGGCTTCGATGATGGGAATGCCGAATCCCTCGTAGCGCGAGGGATACACAAACGCCTCTGCCTCCGCATAGAGCCTGGGCAGTTCCTCGTCGCTCACGCCATGCATGATCCGGATGCGATGGGAGAGATTTTCCTTTTTCGCATATGCGATCACCTCGTCGGTATAGGATGTGTGTCTGCCCACGATGACCAGGTTCAGCTCCTCAGGCAGATAGGGTAGCGCCTTCACTGCCAACAGGATGTTCTTGCGTGCTTCGATGCTGCCCACACTCAGGATATAGCGGGAGGTGGAAGGTGAGAGGGGAGCGGCGGGCACCGTGAACTTGGGGGCGCAGCTCTGATAGATCACACTGATCTTACGCTCATCCACCTCACTATATGCCAGGATGTCGCGCTTCGTACATTCGCTGATGGCAATGATATGATCCGCCTCACGCATGGTCTGACGGAACTTCCAGCCATAGATCTTTGTGTCGATCCAGTGGTAGAACTCCGGATGGCGCAGGAAGATCAGGTCGTGGATGGTCACTACACTCTTGATACCACTTTTGCGGATACCTATCGGCAACTCGCCCGACAAGCCGTGAAACACCTGGATGCCGTCACGCTTCAGGTCGCTCACGATGCCCTTGCTGCGCCAGAGCGCTTTGTGGAAAGGCAGCTTAGAGGGGGCAGGGTAGCAGAAACTGACGTTTTCCTGAAGCCTGATCTGCTGTCTGAGCTGTTCCCTGCCCTGATCGGGGGCATAGAGCCGCAGTTCCAGCGGATAGCTTGCCAGGTCGTTTACCAAGGTGCGTCCGTAGCTCCCCAGTCCTGTGCCATTGCGCACGATGCGCTTGGCGTCGAATCCTATCTTCAGTCGATCTGTCATGAGCGTTTGAAATGTTTGAATACAAACCTTACCAGTATGAAGTTGGTGGGTACGGCGATGGCGAGTACGGCGATGGGTGCCAGCTCGCGGCTGAGACCGACCCAGAGGAAGAAGTTGAAGAGCACGATATGCAGCAGATAGTTCACCAGGTGTGCCCCGCCAAAGCCTAGTCCGTTTTTGGCAGAGGTCTTCTCCTTAAAGGTGAAGTGTGCCGACAGGTAATAGTTCACCAGAAAACTCAGCACGTAGCCGATGGTATAGGCCACGTTCACGTTGATCCAGTGCTGCAGCACCCAATAGATGGCATAGTGGATGGCAGCCGCAGTGGTGCCCACAATACCAAACCTGATCAGTTCACCGAATGTCTCTTTCTTTTGCATAAGCGTAGTCTTTAGTGTTCATCTCCCACATCAGGACGAACCATACGATGGTGGTGGGCAGTGCCTTCAGTGCATAGGGCTCTATCCATTGTTTCCAGATGAAGCGCGGGAAGAATACATCGCTGGTACAGAGCGATGTGAAGATGAAGGCGTAGATCAGCAGGTAGAGTGCCCATCGCCCACGTTTGAATGGGGCGGTGGTGTACCAGATCACAAAACCCGTCATTGGCGCAATATAGCCGTAGCTCTCAGAACCTGTAGAGAACAGCAGATGGAACATCGCCACCGAGGCGAGCATAGCGTAGCGGAAAGCCGCATGCTTGTATTGGCCGATACGGCGGAAGGGCGACAGGAACAACAGGACGCCTGGAACAATCAGCCACAGGTCGCTGTATTCGGTATTTCCTGATATCTTACGAGGTATCCCCAGCAGTGATGTGTTCGTTGTGTTGAAGTGCTCCGTCAGGTTCTGGACATTCTTCGCCATCAGCGATTCGTACCAGTTGAAGTATTGCTGCACCACGTATTCCGGACTCGATATCGCCATCGGCGCCACGAAGAAGAGAGCTGCCCATCCCAAGCAGGCAAGCAGGAACTTCTTCTTGTCTTCGATAAAGAAAAAGAAGGCAAAGCCCATCACGCCGTAGAGCTTGATAAACAAGGCCAGCATGATGAAGAATGCTGCCCACACTGGCTTTTGCTTCTGGATGCAGGCAAAGGCTAACAGGAGCATACCTGCCATCGCTAAATCGAACTGCTCGACAAACAGGGGGGTCAAGACCTCATGGGCGCAGAACCAGAACAAAAACACGTTCTGCCACTTCAGTAGCGGCATGTAGCGCACACCGATATAGAATACAGCCACCAGCGCACACTCCCACAGCAGCATACCCCATGTGTCGGGCAAGAGGGCAAACGGCGCAATGACGTAGGCAAACACGGGACCGTAGTGGTTACAGTCGCCAAACAGGTAGTCGTAGAACTCATACAGCGACAGCTGGTCGATGGTGTTCCAGAATACCGACTTGTAAATATGGTAGGTATAGTTCGGCTTATGCCATTTCAACAACCCGATGATGATCGGGATGCAGGCATAGACCACCGTGATGGTGCGCCAGTCGCTCCAGAAGGGGCGTTCGAAGAATCGTTTAGCGCATTGCAGGCTTTGACTCAATTTGTTTTGCATAATCTCTCACATACATTTCATAACACAGTTTCAACCATACGATCACCACGGGCAGGGCTTTCAGTCCGTAGGGCTTGATATATTCCTCGCGCAGGAATTTGGGCACGAGGTCGGAATGTGCCATCGTGCAGCAGATAAACACATATACCATCAGCGCCACATCCCACTTGCTGCGCTGCCAGGGAGCAGCCGTAAACCAGATGGCAACACCCACCACTGCAATGATATAGCCGCTGTTCTCAGAACCAGTAGAGAAAAGCACTGTTACCATCAGCACTGAGGCTAGCAACGTCTGACGAAATGCCTCGTTCTGATACTGCTTCAGCCTGAGATACGGCAGGGCGAAGGCGATGACGCCAGGAATCAGCAGCCACAGGTCGCTGTAAGTGGCGCAGCCGGAGATCTTACGTACCAATCCCAGGAGCGAGATGTTGGTGCCGTGACTGAACATATTGTCGGCATTCTTCTCCACCAGACTCACATACCAGTCGTGATACTGGCCGATGATGTATTCAGGCGAGGAGATGAGCATCGGAGCGACGAACATCACCACCGCCCAGAACGCCAGACTCGCTACCAGCCTGCCCTTGTGCTTCGAGAAGAAGAAAAAGGCCAGTCCCACGATACCGTAGAGCTTCACAAACGTGCCAAGCATGATCACGAAAGCCGCCCAGAAGTCCTTCTCCTTCTCCGTGAAGTAGTAAGCCAGCAGGATGATGGCGGCGATGGCGATGTTGAACTGCTGCATCTGCACGCCATTGAGCAGCTCGTGGATACAGAACCAGTAGATGAACACCTGCTGATAGGTGGAGAACACGTTGTGACGTATCGCCACGTAGAGCAGCAGCGTGAGTGCCACCAGCCAGAGCAGCATGCCCAGCCACGTGGGAGGCACGGCAAAGGGCGCAATCACCAGCGAGAAGAACGGGCCGTAGTGGTTCATGTCGAAGTATTGCTCTGGGTAGTGGATGTAGAGTGGCAGCTTGTCAATCACATGCCAGTACACATATTTAAAGATCAGGAAGTTGTTCTCTCTGCCATGTCCGAAACGGGTCATGCCCGTCACGGCGATAATCATCCACACCCACAACAGCGTGCGGGGCTCCGTCAGGTATCGTTTCAGTTTTTCCTTCATCGGGTCTTGAATTTTTGTGCAAAGATACAAATAATATCTTATAATTCGGCGTGAACAAAGTTTTTTTTGTCATTTTGAGATGCTATCTCTTTTGACACAGGGAGTAAGTGAACGTTGTTGTCCATATTTGATTATTCCTCATTAACTTTTTGAGCTTTTATTTTGTTGTTTCAAAGATAATTATTAAATTTGCAACATCAATTTGACTAAAAAGTAAAATTAAAATGACTAACTGGTTTGATAATATCCGGATCTATCATCTTTTGATTGACAGATTCAACGGAGGTTGGCAGGTTCCGCCAGCAAGTAAGAACGTATTCTGTGGGGGAAACCTGCAGGGCGTGATCGGGAAACTGGATTATATCAAGGGTCTTGGTTTTAACGCCATCATGCTCTCGCCGATCTTCAAGTCTGCCAACTATCATGGCTATCATACGCTGAACTTCGAAGACGTGGATCCGCACTTCGGTACGTGGGATGACTATCAGCAGCTGCTGGACAAGGCTCACGACATGGGGATGCGGATTATCTGCGACTTCGTGCCCAACCACTGCTGGTATCAGGCACCCGTGTTTGAGCAGTCGCTCCTGAAGAACGGCGGCAAACACCGCGACTGGTTCTTCTATCCCAAGGCGGACAGTGACGAGTTTGTGTCGTTCTTGGGCTTTGGCGACCTGCCGAAGTTCAATCTTACGAACCCTGAGGTGGTGTGTTTCATGATCGACAAGGCTGAGAAGCTGGCGCGTATGGGTGTGGATGCCTTCCGCATTGACCATGCATTAGGACAGCCGCTGAGTTTCCTGAAGAGCCTCCGTGAGCAGCTGCAAACCCTTCGTAGCGACATCGTGGTGTTTGGTGAGGTGTGGGCACAGGGTATTGGTCCGCAGTTAGCAGGACAACTCTACTTCAAGACCGATGAGAGAAGGAATGAGTTCCTGGCACAGGATAGCAAGCCGTTTAGTCAGGACGCTCTGCAAGCCGACTATGTGGGAACACTGGATGGTGTACTGGACTTCGCCTATCGTGACATCCTCTTAGAGGAGATCCATGCAGGCAGAGGCATCAAGGGCAATGAGACCTTACGCCAGAAGATTGCCGACCACTTTGCCAAGTATCCTGCCGACTTCAAGCTGGTGCTGTTCCTCGATAATCACGACACTGACCGCTTTATGTTCGATTGTCATGACGATGTGAACCTGTTGCAGGAGGCCATTGATCTGACGATGGAGCAGGCACGTCCGTTCTCGTTCCTCTATGGCACAGAACAGCTGATGACCATCCAATCGACCATCGTTAACGCGGAGCCTTATGCCGACCTGCGTGTGCGCAACTGCATGGACTGGTCGAAGCAGCCTGCGGCTTTGAATTTACATCAATAAACGTCTTCACTATGAATAAGGAAATATATAAGTTGGCAGAGGAGCTGGACTCCTTCAACAGTGATGAGGTTCAGAATGATATTCAATCCATCTTGGAGAAGGGTAGCAATGCGGTGCTCGACATGACAGGCTGCAACTACATCTCCAGTACGGGCTTGCGAGTGTTGCTGTATTCCAAGAAACTGGCTGCCTCCAAAGGCTTGAAAGTGTGTCTGGTCGGCATGACCAGCGAGGTGAAGGACATCATGGATGTGACCGGATTCAGCAGCTTCTTCGAAACCTACCAGTCGCTTGACGAATTACCCTAACGGTTATTGTTTAACGGTTATTGTAAAAAATGCATAGAGTCGATTTATTTCCCACGCACGAGTACCAGGGTTTGAAGTTGCGTGCCGGCAGACCATCCCCCTTCGGCGCGATGGTGTATGGTAATATGGTGAACTTTTCCGTGTTCTCCCGTTACGCCACCGACTGCACGTTGGTGCTCTTCCACAAAGGCGAGGAACAGCCGTTTGTCGAGATTCCTTTCTTCAAGGAGTTCCGACTGGGCAATGTGTTCTCGATGATCATCTTCGATCTGGATTATGAGAACATAGAGTACGGCTTCCGTATGGACGGCCCCTTCGAGCCGGAAAAAGGTCTTCGTTTCGATAAGTCGAAGATACTGCTCGACCCTTATGCCAAACTGATCGTGGGGCGTGATGTATGGGGAAAACAGCCTGACTGGAACAGTATCTATCCCTATCGAGCCCGTGTGGTGTTTGATGACTTCGACTGGGAGAGCGACCAGCCCTTGGAGACACCTGTCAACGACCTTATCGTGTATGAGATGCATGTGCGTAACTTCACGTGCGGAGCTGCTTCGGGTGTCAAGCACAGGGGTACGTTCGCAGGTATCATCGAGAAGATCCCTTACCTGCTCGAACTGGGTGTCAACTGTGTGGAGCTGATGCCTATCCATGAGTTTGACGAGTTTGAGAACCACCGCATCTCTCCTGTTGATGGACGAGAGCTATTTAACCTGTGGGGCTACAGCAACGTGGGATTCTTCGCGCCTAAGGCTGCCTATGCCTCGTCGGGAAAGTACAGCATGCAGGTGGATGAGCTGAAGAACTTGGTGAAACAGCTGCACGCCAATGGTATTGAGGTGATGCTTGACGTGGTGTTCAACCACACGGCAGAGGGTAATGAACAGGGTCCCACCATCTCTTATCGCGGTATTGACAATAAGACCTACTACATGCTTACGCCAGAAGGTTATTATTTTAACTTCAGCGGCTGCGGCAACACCCTGAACTGCAATAATCCCAACGTGCGTGAGATGATCGTTGAGAGTCTGCGCTATTGGGTGACCGACTACCATATCGATGGCTTTCGTTTCGATTTGGCAGCAATCCTCGGTCGTGACCAGAACGGCAACCCAATGTCGAATCCCCCACTGCTTGAATCGTTGGCATATGATCCGATTCTCGGCAAGACAAAACTCATCGCTGAGGCATGGGATGCTGGTGGACTCTATCAGGTGGGCTCGTTCCCCTCATGGGGGCGCTGGGCAGAGTGGAACGGAAAGTTCCGCGACAGCATCCGTCGTTTCCTGAAGAGCGACCCTGACGTGCTGGACGACGTGAAGGAGCGTATCATCGGTTCGCCAGATCTCTACGCCTCTCAGGGACGAGGTATCAAGGCGAGCGTGAACTTCGTGACAGCCCACGACGGTTTCACGCTGATGGACCTGGTGTCCTATAACAACAAACACAATGAGGCTAACGGCGAGGACAACCGCGACGGCGAGAACCATAACAACAGCTGGAACTGTGGCTGGGAGGGTGAGTGCGACGATCCAGGAATCAACAGCCTGCGCCATCAGCAGATCAAGAACGCCATCACCCTGCTGATGGTGAGTCAGGGCATACCGATGGTGCTGTCGGGCGACGAGATGGGTAACTCGCAGCAAGGCAACAACAACGCCTATTGTCAAGATAATGAGATCGCGTGGCTGGACTGGAACAATCTGGAGAAGAATGCAGATATCTTCCGCTATTTCAAACAGATGATTCAGTTCCGTCGTCAGCATAAAGTGCTGCGCTACGAGGATCATCTCCGCCATTGCGACTATCTGGGATTGGGCTATCCCGACTTCTCATGGCATGGCGTGAAGGCCTGGCAGCCTGAAAGCGGTTACAATAATCTCACAACAGCCTTTATGCTGAACGGACGGTATGCGCCAACCGATGGTAAGCCCGACGATTTCATCTATGTGGCTATCAACATGCATTGGGAGATGCACGGTTTTGAACTGCCCCAGCTACCTCAGGATATGGCGTGGCACGTTTTTGCCAATACAGGGGTGCTGACACCTCAGGATATCTTTGAACCTGGAGAAGAACCGCTCGTTGAGAATCAGCAAGAAGTGCTCGTAGGTCCACGCTCTATCATCATCCTTGTTGGTCGTTGACTGAATTGATTATTAAGAACAATATTATTATGAGTCGGCTACATTTCCAATCCATCAAAGGACAGGTTCGTGCAATCATCCGCGCCATTCTGGACTCACCTGAGTTATCTGCATATGGGGTTAAAAAGCTCCTGAAGCTCCGACTGGCTTGCGAGGAGATCGTGGTGAATGTGGCTTCGTATGCTTATCCAAAAGGTACGGATGGCTACTTGGATGTGGATATCCAGAAAACCGACCGTATCGTGATTCGTTTCGAGGATGGCGGTGTGCCTTTCAATCCTTTGGAACATAAGCAGCCCGATATCAAGCAGTCTTGGAAACAGCGTAGCATTGGTGGACTGGGCATCTTTCTTGTCAATAAATATATGGATGATCTACGTTATGAATACATAGATAATAAGAATGTTTTGACTATCGAAAAGGTGATATGAAGAAGAGCAAACTTTCACGTCGCATCACATGGCGTGTCATAGGAATCATGGTGTTCTTCAATATACTGATCTTCGGAGCAGTGTTCTATTTCGACCTGGTGGCATCAAAGTTGGAGGGAGAACTGCGCTCGAAGCATGTGATCAGTGCCATTGAGGGCAGACTGAATACCATTGTAGAGGTGGTGGAGACAACGAGCCGGAATAACCTTGAAGCCGTAGAATCCAACCTGCAAAGTCCTGAAGCCGTTTTTCAGACGCTGGAGAACGAGCTCAGGTTGAACCCACACCTGGTGGGATGCTTTGCTGCCTTTGAGCCCGACTACTTCCCGGAGTATGGGCGGTGGTTTGAGGCCTATGCCTATTTTGCCGACAGTACCCATATCAATACACGACAGATCGGTTCACAACAGCACGACTATTTCAACGGGGTGTGGTATGAAAAAGGCTTTAACCTTGAATCGACAGAAGACGGCTATCTGACGGATCCCTATTTCGACGATACCGTTGAGAGCCAAATGTACTGCAGTTATGTCAGACCTATCCGCGACGCACAGGGACGGAAGGTGGGTGTCTATGGCATCGACTTGAACTTCAACTGGATCTATACATCGATTGCTCTGGCAGAGCAACTGGTGAAGGAATCGGAAGAAATCGTTGATGAGCAGGAAAACCCGGATGACGGCAATGAGTTCTTTATCCTGATACTCGACAGCAAGGGTCAGAAGATTGCCGGCACCAAGAATCTTGACGAGGAGACGGTCCAGACCATCGTGAAGGAAGGCGACATCGAATACAGGGCGATGAAGGTGAATGGCTCTGTCTATTTTATCACCACCGACCACTTGACACCTACAGGTTGCATCCTGGTGATTGCCCAGCACAGGAATTTCGTGTTCCTCTCGGGTTTTATCCTTGGCGCGATTCTCATTATCTTCATGACAATAGGTGCACTGGTGATCTTCTACTTCACAAGCCACAGCATCCGACATGCCATCCAGCCGCTGGCGTTCCTCTCGGAATCAGCCCATAAGGTGGCACAGGGTGATTTCAGTACGCCATTGCCTGTATTCAAACACAACGATGAGGTGGCTCAGTTGCGTAATTCGTTCGACACCATGCAGCAGTCGCTGACACAATATGTGGAAGAGCTGAAAACGACGACTGCCGCCAAGGCCTTGATGCAGAGTGAGCTGAATGTGGCACGTAACATCCAGATGTCGATGTTGCCTAAGACATTCCCCGCCTTTCCCGATCGCAAAGACCTGGATCTCTATGCCACGCTAACACCGGCTAAGGCTGTTGGCGGTGACCTCTACGACTTCTTTATCCGTGACGAGAAACTGTTCTTCTGTATTGGCGACGTGTCGGGTAAGGGTGTGCCAGCCTCGCTGGTGATGGCTGTCAGTCGCACGCTCTTCCGCAACATCGCTGCCCATACCTCGGAACCGCATCGGATCGTGGAGAC
>JAEEGK010022515.1_pt1 | contig 13228 bp, 11 predicted proteins | sample 8958771 | NCBI WGS metagenome assembly JAEEGK01 (sample SAMN16246547, study PRJNA631951) | gut metagenome | biome: gut microbiome; feature: rumen; material: SC-attached | host: Bos | place: Iran: Karaj | collected 2018-10 | reverse complement strand
TGTTATTGGTATTGGCGGTGGAGTCCTTCAGTTCTCTGTTGGTTCAAGTTTCAATTTCAAGCTCAGCGGTATTGCGCTTTCAACAATCGTTGGTATTATCCTGAACCTTGTTATTCCTAACAAGAAAACCGCAAAAGAAAAAGACAAATAAACGTTCATGTCGTGCTGGCGCATAATTCGAGTGCGTAGCGCGATTTTGACGGACAAAAAAGCCGGGAATCTTCCACGAAATTTTGTGGACAGGTTTCCGGTTTTTTTATGGAAAGGGAAAAAATTAACATTATGAATCTATTATTACAATAATTACCCTTAAGATTTACAAAATTCAAAATCTCCAATAAAACTATAGTTACCACTTGCATTGAAAGAATAAGTGATAGTACAGGAGGATTGAATGCGAGTAAGCTTGAAGTTTAAGATAATGATTTTTGTTGTTCTTTTAATTAATCTTGCAGTTATTGTTGTTGGTCTTATTGCACGCAGCGAATTGGCTTATTCAATTTCCACAAATACAGAGCAGATTATGAGATTGAACGCTCAAAAATCTGTGCAGGTTTTGAAGGATGTTAATAAAAAGGAATTTTATCTTTTGGAATCTGTTGCTTCTCTTCCTTTTATCCGTGATGAAACTATCTCGTTGGAAGAAAAAACAGCTCAGCTTGAAGGCGTAGTAAAAAACAATCCTGCCCATTTTGAGAATCTGGCATTTTACAGCGAGCAGGGTATTTGTATCAGGCCTGATGGTGAGTATGTCGATGTTTCAGCAATCGATTTCTTTATCAACACCATTGCAGGAAACCGTGTCGTTATTGATCCTCTTCCAAAAAGCTTCATGATGGAAGGTGCTTCTGATGATACTATCATGTTCTATTGCATACCGGTTTACAGCAGCAAAAATCCAACGAAGGCAATTGGAATTCTTTCTTCAATCGTAAATGGTGATGATGTTTACAATCTTTCTGAATCAATCCTGATTGGTAAAAATTCTCACCCGATGATTATTTCAAGTACTTCTGGAATGCCTGTAGGACGTACCACTTATTCCGATATGACTGAAGAACAGCTTGCTGCCATTCAGGAAGCCGGAAATACAGGCGAGTATGTTGCTCCGGAGCCAGAAGATCCCGATGCTCCGAAAACTCCGTGGGATTTGATGATGGAATCCGTTATCGCGGGTGAATCCGGTTTCCAGATTTTGGACGATCCTAACACTAACGAAAAGAAAGTCGTTGCTTATGAGCCTGTAGGCGATGAGAGCGGTTGGTCAATATTGTGTGCGGCTCCTTACGGCGAATATTATGAGAGCCTTACAAAAGTTACGAATGTTATCGTAATTTCAATTATTTGTGCGGCGGTTATCGTTATTGTTGCCAGCTTGATTCTTGTTTCTATCCTTATTAAGCCGCTTGGTTTTGTTAAATCTACTATCAATGACATTTCTACTGGTGATGCAGACCTTACGAAGCGAATCGATATCAAGCTTAATGACGAGATTGGTGATGTAGTCGTCGGATTCAACAAGTTTACAGAAAAACTTCAGACAATTATCGGACAGGTAAAGAAATCGCGTGATACGCTTGGAGATGCAGGTGCTGCACTCGATTCTTCAACGCAAAATACAGCGACTTCGATTGATGAAATTCTTACGAGCATCGATTCTGTTCACAACCAGATTGATAATCAGTCCAGGTCGGTTCAGCAGACAGCTGGTGCCGTAAATGAGATTGCAAGCAACATTGAGTCTTTGGGACGAATGATCGAGAAACAGTCAGAGCAGGTTTCGGACGCTTCTTCTGCTATTGAGCAGATGATTGGAAACATTAAGTCTGTAAACAATTCTGTTGAAAAAATGTCAGAATCTTTCGACGGACTTGCCGATTCTGCGCAGACTGGTATTCAGATGCAGCTGAACGTTAACGAGATTATTGAGGATATTAAGAACCAGAGTGAGACTTTGCAGGATGCAAACTCCGCAATTGCGGCTATTGCTGCGCAGACTAACCTTCTTGCAATGAATGCTGCAATTGAGGCGGCTCATGCAGGAGATGCCGGAAAGGGATTCTCTGTTGTTGCCGATGAAATCCGTAAACTGTCAGAAACATCTACTTCTCAGTCAAAGACAATTGGTAACCAATTGAATAACATAAAAGGCTCAATTGACCACGTAGTTTCTGCTTCTATAGAGTCAAGCAAAGCATTCCAGTCTGTAACGAGTAAAATTACGGATACAGAGCAGCTTGTTCACCAGATTCAGGCCGCAATGGAAGAGCAGAATACCGGTTCAATGCATATTTCGAACGCCCTTCATTCTATGAATGATTCAACGATTGAAGTTAAGACGGCAAGTGTCGAAATGTCGCAAGGTAATAAGGCAATTCTTGAGGAAGTTCAGAACCTTCAGGACGCAACCGGAATTATGCAGACAAGCGTAGATGAAATGACCCTTGGCGCTAGAAAGATCAAAGAAACAGGCCTTGCTCTTCGTGAGATTTCTGACAACATGAAATCGTCAATTGATGAGATTGGCAGTCAGATTGATAAGTTCAATGTATAATTGTTAAAGTGTTTCGTCGCCTTTTTCAAAGTGGAAGGCGGCGAAATGCTTTGGCTGATGAAAGCTCGGCAATTCCGTTTCGTCGAGCAGGCACAAAAGGCCGGGGTTTTCGCTCCGGTGCTCACCAGAAACGGCGCGGCTTCTTGCTCCCGCATCAACGCGATTAATCGTTCCGAACCAAGTGGTTCCCGGCGCGGGGGCTTGTGAAAGCCCAAAATCCTTCCACGGAATAAAAAGCTCCAAATACCAAAAATCATCTTCAACTTCAATGCGCCGGACTGCATGGCTTTTCCAGCTGTAGTCCCAAAGCAGCGGGAGCCCGTCGATTGTGTCCTGGTGAAAGCCATGTATTTTTTCGTCGCCGGCGTAAACTTCAAAATCTTTTTGTGCGCGGGCTTGTTCTAAGGTTTTATGCGCCAATTCGCCTGTAAAAACGCGATAATCAAGGCAGGCATTGTTCGGGTTTATTTCCCACGCGTAATAGACGGAGGACGCGTAAGTACCGGCAGTTGCTGCGGCTTCCGGGGCGACCGGCATTATAAAAAGCTCCAGACAGTCATCTTCGTATACTTTAGTTTTGTCTTCTGTGCGTCGGGCTACAAGCTTGTTGTGCGGCACTTCCGCGCAGAAAGATACGGCAAGCCCGTCTTTTCCGCCGGCGACGAACGCGCCTGTGAAAAGCGTTCTGCCGCAATATGCTTTCCAAGGATATTCCAGTTCTATTCCGGGAACTTCCCTGTCGCTAAGTTTTTCATCTGTGTTTTTTTCAAGTGTTATTGGAAGCAGAGGTATGTAAAACTCTTTCATGAGCATAGATTATCAAACAAAAACGCTCTGGGCAAGAAGTGGACAAGAAAGTTCGCGCCGGTATGGAGCAGTTGCCGAAGGCAAGCCACTGGAGCGAGCGAACAGAGTGAGCGAGTGAAGCGGCCGAGCGTAAGTGAGCTGCGGAACACCGGGAAACGGTTAACTGTTTTCGCGCCGTACCTTTCATCCCTTGCGTGAAATGCGCGGTGCTGTTATTCTTTTTGTATGGGAATTACTTGCGAAGACATGATTGACATCGCGATTCGGGCGGGGGCAATCGTTTTGGAGAACGGCGGCGAGACATACCGCACTGAAGCAATCGTCAATAAAATTGCGGCGGCTCTTGGCGCAAAAACGGCATCGAGTTTTGTTACGCCTACTGTCATTCAGTTTTCGTATACAGATGATAACGATCACTATCATTCCGCGATAAGGCGTATAAAAAAACGCGGTGTAAATCTTGATAAAATTGCTTTGATTGATGAGCTTACGCGGCGCATAGAAAAGAAAAAAAAGACGTATGAGCCGCGCGTCATAGAGAGCCTGCTTTCGCGCATAGACAATTCTCCGGTTTATAAAAAGCCGCTTGTTCTTGTGGCGGCGGCATTAAGTTCGTTCTGCTTTGCGTTTATGTTCGGCGGAACGTTGGCAGAAGCTTCTGCGGCTTTCGTCATCGGGTTCCTTTTACGCCTGTTCCTGTTTTATTCGCAACGGCGGCAGTTCGGCAGTTTCAGTACATCGCTCCTTTCCGGTGCTATTACGTCGGTTTTGACGGAATTCGCTTTTTTGCTTGGGTTTATCCCCGCCACCGAAATAACGCTTATCTCTGTTTTGATGCAGGTGGTGCCGGGGCTTGCTATTGTAAACGCCATCCGCGACTTGATAGAAGGCGATCTTGTTTCTGGCGCGGCGCGGCTTTTGGATGCGTTTATGGTTGCGGCGGGCCTTTCTGTAGGAGCGGTTTTTGCCCTTTATATGTTCGGCCTGTTTGATGGGGCAAAGGGAGCTGACGTTGTTGCGGCTGTCAGTACGGTTGGTGGCGGTGAAGTTGCGGCTGGAACTGCTGTTGGTGCCGCGGTTGAGCCTGTCGTTGAGGTTACCGCTGGCGCAGTTTCCGAGTCTGTTGCTGAGTCTGTCGCGGCTCCGAGCATAGCGCTTTCTGGTGCGGAAGCGTTGGCACAGGTTGGCTCAATGTTGCTTGCGGCACTAATGGCGGCGGTGTGGGGCGGAGGTGCTGCCGGTTTTAGTTCCGTTTACTTGCACGCCAAGCCGCTCGACATTGTTATTGGTGCGTTCTGTGGCGCGATCGGCTGGTTTATGTTCAAGGTTACTGGTGGTGACGGGGCTTCGTCTTATTTGGCAGGGGCGTTCACCGTCGCTGTGCTTTCGGAAGTTCTCGGTGCTTCGCTAAAAACGCCTGCAACGGTGTTTTTGTTGCCGGGTTTGCTCCCGCTTGTTCCGGGCGGCGGTATGTTTCTTACGATGAGAAGTGCCGTTAACGGCTTTATGACAGAATCATTAAATTATGGATATACGACGTTGTTCGCCGCCGGCAGCATTGCGTTGGGAATTGCGCTCGCGTCATCCGGCAGAAGGCTTTTGCGGTTGTTTGGCATAAAAAAATAAGCGGATAGCGGGAGTCGGACCCGTCTCTCAGGCTTGGGAAGCCCACGTACTACCGATGTACTATATCCGCAAGTGTTTCGCTTTGTCGCGCAGGAAATCTTCGCTAGTCTATATTTTACGATACAACCGCTTTTGTGTAAATATGGGGCAAAATGGCGTGTTCAAAAGCATTGAAGTCTTATGGATAAAGGCAGAAAAGAATTCTTAACAAATTCTTAAATTTTTATTGACTTTTTTGCATGGGTGTGTTATGTTTATATCAGCTTGTAAATAAGCTGATAAACTCTCTCCGATGTCCGGCTTGCTGGACGATGGGGCTTGGCAGATGTTATCTGTCAAGCCCTGTTTTTTTATCCCCATATTGTTAGATTTCCGCGAAATGCGATGTAAAAATGAAACGGAAAACATCTGCACAGGCGGAGCGCGGCATTCCGCAGCGTAGCTTCTAGCAAGCCAGTGTTCACGCAAAAAAAAGCCGCGCCTTATGAAAGTGCGCGGTTTTCCGGGGCAAAATCCGGTGATAGCATCTTTTACATCGTCTCTTGCTTTGCGATTGTTGTGCTTCCCGGCGGTACGGAGCTTGTTAGCCAGACGTTACCGCCTATCGTGCTTCCTTTTCCTATTACAGTTTCTCCGCCAAGGATTGTCGCACCGGCGTAAATCGTCACATCATCCTCTATTGTCGGATGGCGCTTTTTGTTGCTCATCGCTTTTTTTACGCTGACGGCACCAAGCGTTACGCCCTGATACAGCTTTACGTTGTTCCCTATGACAGTTGTCTCGCCAATGACAATTCCTGTGCCGTGGTCTATGAAGAACGATTCACCTATCACGGCTCCTGGGTGTATGTCTATTCCAGTTTTTCCGTGAATGTGCTCGGACATTATGCGCGGGATTATCGGCACGCCATTTATATGGAGAAAATGTGCAATTCGGTATACAAGAATCGCCTCAAGTCCTGGGTAAGAAAGAATTATCTCTTCTGCGCTGCGGGCGGCAGGATCACCGTCAAGCGCGGCTTTTACATCAAGAAGAAGCTTTCTGCGAATTTCAGGAAGTTCTTCAATAAGAGAAAGTACGGTTTGTTCCGCAAGGTTAAAGCAATGCGAATCTACTGCACTTTTTTTCAGGTAAATCAAAGCTTTCTGTGTTTCTTGTGTCAGAACGGCCACTATTCGGTGAATTCTCTCGCCCGTAACGTACCTAAGATTGTTGGAGTCTAAGTATTCTGCGCTCCGGAATCCTGGGAAGATAAGGGATTGTATATCCTTTAATGCGGAAATTACGTTTTCCCTGTTCGGAAAACTCTCGTTCTTGGACATGTTTATTGCGCCATGCTTGTTGTACGAGTCGAGAATTGTTTCTGTCAGAAAGTCTATGTTTTTCATAGGATAAATATACAAAGCATTGTAGAAAAAAACAATCGCCTATTGATGAACTTGCATGAATTCGTGTTTTCTACTATTGACAAAATTCAGACCCATAAGTATAGTAGTAAGACATCTTGCCCGGTGCGTTTATTCGTATAGGGATTTTTATGCCTCTATAGCTCAGTCGGTAGAGCGCAACCATGGTAAGGTTGAGGTCAACAGTTCGATTCTGTTTGGAGGCTGTTACCTAGTTTTAGAAAAGGAGTGTTGAGATGGCTGCAAAAAAAACTGCTGTTGAAATTATTGCTCTGCAGTGTTCAGAATGCAAACGCAAGAACTATACAACTTATAAAAACCGCAAGAATATTCAGGGTAAGCTTGAACTGAATAAGTATTGTCCGTTTGATCGCAAGCATACATTGCACAAAGAAACAAAAGCAAAATAATTTTTGTATATTGTCTTTCTGTTTGTAATTATTTATAGCAGAAAGATTTATATATTTTAGGTCAGTAGCTCCAATGGTAGAGTGGCGGTCTCCAAAACCGTTTGTTGCGGGTTCGAATCCTGCCTGGCCTGTTATCTTTAATATTGTGGGGACTGAAATATGAAAATCGTCCAGTTTTTTAAAGAATGTGGCGCAGAACTTAAGAAGGTCGTCTGGCCAAGCAGAGATGATGTTCTTTCTTCTGTAAAAATGGTTCTCGTTTCTACGATTGTTGTCGCTGTAATCCTCGGTCTCTTTGACTTCCTGTTCAATACAGGTATTACTCTTATTTTTTAGGTAATAGTGCATGGCAAAGGGTTGGTATATACTCCATACCTATTCCGGTTACGAAAACAAGATAGAGCGTACTATCCGCTTGATGCTTGATAATGGTGATTTGTCACCGGAAGTTGTTTTGGATGTAAAGGTTCCTGTCGAAGACGTCTGTGAAGTTAAGGACGGCAAAAAGAAATTCGTCACAAAGAAATTTCTTCCTGGTTACATAATGGTAGAACTTGATCTTCCTGATTTTGGCTGGAAGAGTACGTGTTCTGCCATTCGCAGAATTCAGGGTGTAACTGGTTTTGTCGGTACTGGAAGCAATGTTCGTCCGCGTCCTATTTCTGCGGATGAGGCAAAAGCTCTGCTGCAGAAATCCGGTGAGATAAAAGGCGAGAAGTTCGTAAGAATGAAGCAGTCTTTCTCTGTCGGCGAGCAGGTTAAGATTATCGACGGACCTTTTGCTACGTTCACAGGTTCTATTGACGAAGTGAACCTTGAGAAAAACAAACTGCGCGTTGTCGTCCAGATTTTCGGGCGCTCTACGCCGGTTGAAGTTGATCTTTTACAAGTAGAAAAGATTTAGCGTTGGAAGCCTGGTGCATTGCATCGGGCTTTTGGTGCGTTCTTTGTTTTGGGAGAGATTTCCGGTTCGTTGAACAAAGGGGTCTCGCTAGACGGAAAATGCAGTGCATTTCTGTCATACCAATTTAAGGAGATAAAAAATGGCTAAGAAGAAGGTTACAGCTGTTATCAAACTGCAGTGTCCTGCAGGAAAGGCAACACCTGCTCCGCCAGTTGGTCCTGCTCTTGGACCTCATGGAGTAAGTGCGCCTCAGTTTGTTCAGCAGTTCAATGACCGCACGAAGACTATGGAGCCGGGTCTTATCATTCCGGTTATCATCACAGTCTATCAGGACAAATCATTCACATTTATTCTGAAAACTCCTCCAGCAGCTGTTCTTATCAGGAAAGCCCTCGGTATCGAGAAGGGTTCTGGCAACTCAATCCTGAATAAGGTCGGTACGCTTTCAAAAGCAAAGCTTGAGGAAATCGCAAAAATCAAACTGCCTGATGTTAATACAGACGATCTTGAAGCCTGTAAGCGCATCGTCGCGGGAACAGCACGCAGTATGGGTGTAGAGGTGGAGAAGTAGTATGAAACACGGAAAGAAATATCTCGAATCCCTTAAGAAGTATGATTCATCAGCTGCACTGGATCTTGTAAAGGCTTGTGAGACAGTTAAAGAGCTTAAGTTTGCTAAGTTCGATGAGACTGTTGAGGTTCATGTTAACCTTCGCCTTGGAAAGAACCAGACAGTACGTGATACTGTAGTATTCCCTAACCAGTTCAGAGGCGAGAAGAAAGTTCTTGTTTTCTGTAAGGAAGACCGCGTTAAGGAAGCTCTTGATGCAGGTGCCGCATATGCAGGTGCTGCAGAGTATATCGACAAAGTAAAGGGCGGCTGGCTCGACTTCGATATTGCTGTTGCAACTCCTGACATGATGAAAGATGTTGGTCGTCTTGGTATGGTACTCGGACGCAAGGGTCTTATGCCTAACCCGAAGACTGGTACAGTTACAAATGATATTGTTGCTGCTATTGGTGAGCTTAAGAAAGGTCGTGTTGAATACCGCGCTGACAAGCAGGGTGTTCTTCATATGGCTGTTGGTAAGACATCAATGGATGCTGATAAAATTGCTGAGAACATCAAAGCTCTTCTTGGTGAGATTTCACGCAAGAAGCCAGCTGATGCAAAGTCCGGCTATGTTCAGACAGTATCTGTAAGCTCAACAATGGGCCCTGGTGTTTGGGTAGACTATAAGGAAGGAGAATAAAAATGGCTATAAAAGCAAAAAAACTCCAGCCTGCTAAAGTCGAGGCAATTTCTGCTGTTAAGGGTGTTCTTGAAGGATACAGTGATTATATCTTCACAGAATACCGCGGACTTACAGTAGAGCAGATTTCTAATCTGCGTAAACAGCTTAAAGCAAAGAACTGCGAATATAAGGTTATCAAGAACAATTTTGCTCGCGTTGCATTCGAAGAAATGAAAGTCGAGAATGTAACTGATTTCCTTGCCGGTCCTACGGCTATTGCTCTTCTTAAGGATGATCCTAACGAAGTTGCAAAAGTTCTTTTTGATTTTGCAAAAGAAGCTCCGGCTCTTTCTGTAAAAGGTGCTTTAATTGACAAAGAGCTCTATGATGCTGCAAAAATCGAGGCTTTCTCAAAGCTTCCTGGAAAGAAACAGCTCATTGCAATGCTCATGTCCGCTATCAACGGTCCTGCTCAGAAGCTTGCCGCTACATTGCAGGCTTATGTGGACAAGAAAGCGGCAGAAGGCGGAGAGGCACCTGCAGCTGCAGAGTGACTTTGAAAGCTTTTAATGTGCGTCAGGCTTCATAGCTGTCGTCCTGTCGTGCTTACAAAAAATTATATATTATAAGGAGAAGATAATATGGCAGCTCTCACAAATGATCAGATTTTGGATGCAATTGCATCAATGACAGTACTTGAGGCTTCTGAGCTTGTAAAAGCTATGGAAGAGAAATTCGGTGTAACGGCAGCTGTTGCTGTAGCTGCAGCTCCTGGTGCTGCTGGTGGCGCACCTGCTGCTGAAGAGCAGTCAGAGTTCAATGTAACTCTCGAGGGTGCAGATGCTTCTAAGAAGATTGCAGTTATCAAGGCTGTACGTGAAGTTACAGGTCTTGGTCTTAAGGAAGCAAAAGACCTCGTTGAAGGTGCTCCAAAAGTACTTAAAGAGGGTGTATCCAAAGAGGATGCAGCTAAGATTAAGGAAACAATTGAAGCAGCGGGCGGAACAGTTAAGATTGCTTAATTATTTCGTGTCGTTTAGGAAACAGCCGTTGTTGGCTGTTTCCTGCTACATTTGAATTTATTTACTCTGTTTTTAAGCTGCCGGGATAGTAGTGTTCTGGCGGCTATATCTATATGATAACCGCAAAATGTGTGAAGGGGGACTTGATGTTCGCAAAGAGCCGGACGGTCAATCGTCAGTATATTGGTAAAAATATCCAGAACTTTATGGAGCTGCCTGACTTAATAGATATTCAGCTCTCGTCTTATGAAAGTTTTTTGCAGAAGACAAAATTGGATAACAAAGAACCGCTTGCGGAGCAGGGGCTTCAGGAAGTGTTCAATTCTACATTCCCTATCGAAAGTCCCAACGGGGATATGGTCCTCGAATATGAATATTATGAGCTTGATGAGCAAAATATAAAATTTTCGGAGCTTGAGTGCAAGCAGAAGGGACTTACATATTCAGTTCCTTTGAAGGCGCGTATTAATCTGGTTTTCCAGCAGACGGGAGAAATCCGTCAGAAAGATATATATATGGGTGATATTCCTCTTATGACAGACAGAGGAACGTTCATCGTCAACGGTGCTGAGCGCGTTGTGGTTTCTCAGATCCACCGTTCTCCGGGCGTTATTTTCTGCAACGAGAAAGGTGTGCTTTCAAGCCGCATAATTCCGTATCGCGGAAGCTGGCTCGAATTTGAAATCGACCAGAAAAAAGAGCTTATCTACGCAAAAATTGACCGCAAAAAGAAGATTCTTGGTACAATTTTCCTGCGTGCACTTGGCTACAACTCACGCGAAGAGATTATCAAAGCATTTTATGAGACGAAAAAGCTCAAGATAAAGAGCACAAGAGAGTTCAAGGATTCTCTTGTAGGAAAGATTCTTGCAGAAGCCGTTTATTCTAAGCAGACAGAAGACGGTGAGGAGAAGAAGGTTTTCCGTGCGGGCGAGAAGCTTCATCCGCATGACATCGACGAGCTTTATTCTCACAGCGATATAAAAGAAATTACAGTAATTGATTTTACTGCAGAGAATTCTCTTGACTCACAGGTTATTATCAACTGTTTCGAGCGCGAAGAGATTCACTATACAAAAGAGGGTTCCGGTTCTGACGAGCCAACGAAAGAGGATGCTCTTTCCGCAGTATACTCTGTTCTTATGCCGGGCGAGCCTATAACAGTTGAGGCAGCAGAGAAAGACCTTACAACAATGTTCTTCTCGCTCCGCCGCTACGACCTTGGCCGCGTAGGACGTTACAAGCTCAACAAGAAGTTCGAGTATAATCCTCCTATTGAAGAGAATACGCTTGTAAAACAGGATATCATCGCAACGATGAAGTTCCTGGTTAAGGTTTTCATTCAGGCAGAAGGTATTGATGATATCGACCACCTTGGAAACCGCCGTATCCGCTCTGTCGGCGAGCTCATGACAGTTCAGCTCAAAACAGCATTCAGCCGCATGGAGCGCATCGCAAAAGAGCGCATGAGTCTTAAAGAAACTGAGACGATGAAGCCTCAGGATCTTATCTCTATAAAACCGATTGTTGCTTCTATTAAAGAGTTCTTCGGATCCAGCCAGCTTTCTCAGTTCATGGATCAGGTTAACCCGCTTGCCGAGCTTACTCACAAGCGCCGTCTTAACGCTCTTGGTCCAGGCGGTCTTTCCCGTGACCGCGCGAGCTTCGAAGTTCGTGATGTTCACTACACCCACTACGGTCGTATGTGTCCTATCGAAACTCCTGAAGGTCCGAATATCGGTCTTATCGTTTCGCTTGCTATTTATACTCGCGTCAATGAGTACGGCTTCCTTGAAGCTCCGTACAGAAAGATTGAGAACGGCAAGGCTACTAATAAAGTAGAATACCTCTCTGCTATGGACGAGGATAAGTACTATATCGGTCAGGCTTCTGCAGCAATGGATGAAAAAGGAAACTTCATCAACAGCACAATTGCTTGCCGCAGAAGAGGCGATTACTCAGCTCGCGCGCCGAAGGACGTTCAGTTCATGGACGTTTCGCCGAAGCAGGTTATTTCAGTTTCTGCCGCGCTCATTCCGTTCCTTGAGCATGACGACGCTAACCGTGCACTCATGGGTTGTAACATGCAGCGCCAGGCTGTTCCTCTTCTTTTTCCGGAGCCACCGATTGTTGGTACCGGTATGGAAAAGAAGTGTGCGTATGACTCTGGCGTTCTTGTAAAGGCAAAGAGAGCCGGTGAAGTTATCTACGTAGCATCTGACGAAGTACGCGTACAGACACCGGAGCAGAAAAAGTCCGGCGAGTATGATTCATACAAGCTTCTTAAGTATCAGAAGACAAACCAGGATACATGCTATCATCAGCGTCCTGTTGTTGAACTTGGACAGGCTGTTCAGAAAGGCGATGTTCTTGCCGACGGTCCTGCGACGTTCAATGGCGAGCTTGCTTTGGGACGCAATATTCTTGTTGGTTTCGTTCCGTGGAACGGTTACAACTACGAGGATGCTGTTCTTATCTCACGCCGTGTAGTAAAGGAAGATATGTATACATCTATCCATATCAAAGAGTTTACTACAGAAATCCGCGAGACAAAGCTTGGTCCTGAAAAGATTACACGCGATATTCCGAATACAGCGGAAAAAACACTCGACAACCTGGACGGTGAAGGTATCGTCCGCATCGGTGCGAAGGTTCGTTCCGGCGATATTCTTGTCGGTAAGGTAACGCCAAAGAGCGAAACCGAGACAACACCTGAATTCAAGCTTTTGAACTCAATTTTCGGTGAGAAGGCTAAGGAAGTAAGGGATTCTTCACTCCGCATTCCGCATGGTGTTGAAGGTACAGTAATTGATGTACAGCGCCTCCGCCGTACAGAAGGTGATGACCTTAACCCAGGTGTTGACGAGGTTGTTAAGATTCTTATCGCGACGAAGCGCAAGCTCCGCGAAGGTGACAAGATGGCTGGTCGCCACGGAAATAAGGGTGTTGTTGCCCGTATTCTTCCGGAAGAGGATATGCCGTACTTGGAAGACGGAACTCCGCTCGATGTATGTCTTAACCCGCTCGGTGTTCCGTCACGAATGAACATCGGTCAGATTATGGAATCTGAGCTTGGTCTTGCAGGTAAGTACCTTAACGAATGGTACGAGGCTCCTGTTTTCCAGTCTCCTTCTAACGAGCAGATTGAAGACAAGCTTGCTCAGGCTGGTTTCGACAGAACATCTAAGGCTGTTCTTCGCGATGGTAGAACTGGTGAGCCATTCCAGAACCCGGTATTCGTTGGTGTTATCTACTATCTTAAAC
>JAEEGK010022513.1_pt1 | contig 13229 bp, 10 predicted proteins | sample 8958771 | NCBI WGS metagenome assembly JAEEGK01 (sample SAMN16246547, study PRJNA631951) | gut metagenome | biome: gut microbiome; feature: rumen; material: SC-attached | host: Bos | place: Iran: Karaj | collected 2018-10 | reverse complement strand
GCAAAGATACGAATAAGTGAGAAGAAAACCAAATAAATAATAAGAAATAAACGTTAATAAGTATGAGAAAAATTTGCTGGTCTCAGAAAAAATCAGTAAATTTGCACATGATTTAAAAAAGCAAGATTACTCATGAAGAGATTTACATATACAATACTGATGCTGATGCTCCCGTTGATGGTTGGAGCCCAGAAAATTACCCTCGGTTCTGCCAAGACAAAGGACGGGGGAGACTATAACGGTGAGATGGTGGCTGGAAAGCCTAACGGCAAAGGCCGCACGACCTATAAGAGCGGTAACAGTTATGAAGGAGAATACGTGAAGGGCAAGCGCCAGGGCTATGGCGTCTATATCTTTGCCGACGGTGAGAAGTACGAAGGTGAATGGTTCCAGGACCAGCAGCACGGAAAAGGCACCTACTATTTCCTGAACAACAACCGCTATGAGGGGCTGTGGTTCCGTGACTACCAGCATGGTCATGGTGTGATGTATTACTTCAACGGTGACAAGTACGACGGTGAGTGGAAGCAGGACAAGCGTTCTGGTAAGGGCATCTATCTTTACGCTACCGGTGCTTTCTATAAAGGTGACTGGCAGAATGACAAGCGTAACGGCAAGGGACTTTTCGACTGGGGCGACGGTTCTTCATATAATGGTGACTGGAAGGACAATATGCGCTCGGGCAATGGTACCTTTGTCTATTCTGACGGCGACAGTTATGTCGGTCAGTGGTTGGACGACGAGATGAACGGTCGTGGCATCTACAAGTTCCAAAACGGCGACGTGTATGAGGGCGACTATTCGCATGGTGCACGTACGGGTTCGGGCATCTTCAAATATGCCAATGGCGACAAATATACGGGTCAGTTCCTGAATGGCGACAAGCACGGTCAGGGAACCTTTGTATGGAAGAACGGTGACAGTTATGTAGGTCAGTGGAAGTCGGACAAGCAGAGTGGCCGTGGCAAACTGAGCAAGAAGAGCGGTGACACCGTAGAGGGTATCTTCCTGAACGGTCAGCCCAATGGCGAGTGTATCGCCCGTTTTGCCGACGGTTCGAAATTCAAGGGCATCTTTAAGGATGGTAAGCGCAATGGTCCTGCCATCGAGGAGGATAAGGACGGTAACCGCTTTGAAGGCACCTATGCCGACGATGTGCGCGACGGTAAGTTCGTGGAGAAAGACCGGAATGGAAATGTCACTGCCCAAGGGGTCTATACCCGCGGACACAGACAAGTGAAATAACAACAACTTAAAAATTATAATCGTTATGATCATCGACACGCTTGACAATCTGGGCAAATACGTAGCGCTGAATCCGCTGTTTGCCGACGTAGTGGAATTTCTGAAGAGTCATGACCTCCAAACGATGGAGGCAGGCAAGTATCCCATCAAGGACAAAGATCTGTTCCTGAATCTCACCGTGGCTAAAGGCCGTGCAAAGGAGGCTGCCACGCTGGAGACACATATTGATATGATCGATATTCAGATCCCCCTCTCATGCAGCGAGACCTTCGGCTATACACCTTTAGGTGACCTGCCAGCTTTTGAATACAATGCAGAGAAGGACATCACGAAATACGGTACAACACTGGCACAGACCTATGTCACCCTTAAGCCCAGTCAGATGGCTATCTTCTTCCCACAGGATGGTCATGCACCCTGTATTTCGGAAAACGAGGAGATCAAAAAAGCAATTTTTAAGGTTAAGGTAAAGTAATAACTTATGGCAACAAAGAAAGAAACCACTAAAAAGCCTGCTGCAAAGAAAGCTGCAGCTCCTAAAAAAGCCACAACGGCGAAGAAGTCTTGCGCCAAGAAGGTTGAGAAGATTGTTGACCAGACTGCACCGCAGCACATTGGTCTTGTGAGGAACGACTCATGGCTGGAGCCCTTTGAGGGGGCCATCCGCGGCCGTCACGACCATGCGCTGTGGAAGATCGGACAGTTGACACAGAACGGTAAGAAGAAACTCTCTGACTTCGCTTCCGGTCATCTCTATTTCGGACTCCATAAACTGCCCAAAGGATGGGTGTTCCGCGAGTGGGCTCCTAACGCTACTGACATCTATCTGATTGGTGACTTCAACGACTGGAAGGAAGACGAGAAGTATCGTTGCAAGCGAATTGAGGGTACTGGCAACTGGGAACTGAAACTCTCTGAGAAGGCCCTGAAGCACGGACAACTTTACAAGATGAAGGTGAAGTGGAATGGTGGCGAAGGTGAGCGTATCCCTGCCTGGTGCCGTCGTGTGGTACAGGATGACAACACCAAAATCTTCTCTGCACAGGTCTGGAATCCTGAGGAGAAATACGAATTCAAAAAGAAGAACTTCAAGCCTAAGAAGAGTCCGCTCCTGATCTACGAATGCCATGTAGGTATGGCTCAGGATGCCGAGAAGGTGGGCACCTATACGGAATTCAAGGAGAATATCCTGCCGCGCGTGGCCAAGGATGGTTATAATGCCATTCAGGTGATGGCCATTCAGGAGCACCCGTATTATGGCTCATTCGGCTATCACGTGAGCTCTTTCTTTGCTCCCAGCAGTCGTTTCGGAACACCTGAGGAGTTGAAGGCCCTGATCGACGAGGCTCACCGTCTGGGTATCTCCGTCATCATGGATATCGTACACTCTCACGCTGTGAAGAACGAGGTGGAAGGTCTGGGTAATCTGGCTGGTGATCCGAACCAGTTCTTCTATCCCGGTGACCGTCATGAGCATCCGGCCTGGGACTCTCTGTGCTTCGACTATGGTAAGGACGACGTGCTGCACTTCCTGCTTTCTAACTGTAAGTACTGGTTGGAGGAATTTAAGTTCGACGGTTTCCGCTTCGACGGTGTGACCTCTATGCTGTACTACTCTCACGGACTGGGTGAGGCCTTTGGTGGTTATGGCGACTACTTCAACGGTCACGAGGACGATAATGCCATCTGTTATCTCACACTGGCTAACTGTCTGATCCATGAGGTGAATCCCGATGCTATCACTATTGCGGAAGAGGTGTCTGGTATGCCTGGCTTGGCTGCTAAGTTTGAGGATGGCGGCTACGGTTTCGACTACCGTATGGCGATGAATATCCCCGACTACTGGATCAAGACCATTAAGGAGGTACGCGACGAGGACATCAATGTCTGCTCTATCTTCTGGGAGGTCAAGAACCGTCGTCCTGACGAGAAGACCATCTCTTACTGCGAGAGTCACGACCAGGCACTGGTGGGTGATAAGACCATCATCTTCCGTCTGATTGATGCCGATATGTACTGGCACTTCGCCAAGAAGGATGTCAACGATATGGCACAGCGTGGTATCGCCATGCATAAGATGATCCGACTGGTGACGGCTGCAGCCATCAACGGTGGTTACCTGAACTTCATGGGTAATGAGTTCGGTCATCCAGAGTGGATCGACTTCCCGCGTGAGGGTAACGGCTGGTCGTATAAGTATGCCCGTCGTCAGTGGAATCTTGTGGACAACAAGGATCTCTGCTATCACTGGCTGGGTGACTTCGACCGTGAGATGCTGAAGACTATCAAGAGCGTGCGTAACTTCCAGGATAAGCCTGTGGTTGAGATCTGGCACGACGATGGCGATCAGGTGCTCTGTTTCATGAGAGGCGACCTCGTCTTCGTGTTCAACTTCTCACCGACACGCAGTTATACCGATTACGGATTCCTCGTGCCGACAGGTTCATATGAGGTGGTGCTGAACACCGACTCGAAGGACTTCGGTGGCAACGGCTTTGCCGATGACACCATGACACACCTGACCAACTATGATCCCCTCTATGTCAAGGATCATAAGGAGTGGTTGAAACTCTATATCCCGGCACGTTCTGCCGTTGTATTGAAGAAAGTATAATATGAATAGTTCGAAACTTGATAAAGACAGTAGCACCATTACCATCCGTGTGATGTGTGCTATTGTTTTTGTGCTGTTCGCCTGGGGTTGGCTCTATGACTTCCAAGCAGATGCCCTGGCCATGACGCAACATGTGTTGAGTGGTGGCCTGACCCATTATAACCGTATAGTAGGGGCTGTTATCATAACGGTTGTGCTGATGATCCTGCAGATGACGATCAACAAAGTCATTAAGTTGCATAAGCGCTTCCATGCGTTGACTTACGGGCCTTCGCTGTTCGTGCTGGCTATGATGACCGGTATCAGTCAGACCATCGATAAGGAGGAGTCATTTAGTTTTATACTATGGGTGGTTATCTTCCTGGCGGTAGTATGGCTCGTATTGATCATCCTTGCCCGCATGTATGATAACATCGAGAAGGAATTCAGTTTTCCGCTGTTATCCCGTTCGATGTGGGTGAATCTGTTGATCATGGTGGTGATGATCGCCTGTGTGGCATGGATCGGTAATACCAATATCGTGTTCCAGTATCGTATGAAGATGGAAGGTGATCTGATGCGAGGCGACTATCAGAAGGCATTGAAGGTAGGGAAGAAGTCGCTTGAGAGTGATGCTGACCTGCTGATGCTCCGTATGTATGCGCTGGCACGTTGCAATGAGATGGGCGAACATCTCTTTGAGTATCCGATCACAGGTAACAGTTCGGATATCTTGCCCACCAATGGTAAGACCAAGATGTTGCTTTGTACGACAGACAGCCTGTACAGATTCATGGGAGCCCGTCCGGCAGAGACGATGGAACCAGAACGTTACCTGGCGATGCTGCAACGTCGTGACTCCGTGAACAACAAGGCGATTGCTGACTATCTGCTATGCGGCTATTTGATAGACAAGAAACTCGACTGTTTTGCACAAACAGTGTCCGACTATTATACGCTGGATGCTCAGTTGCCGAAGCATTATCGTGAGGCTCTGACGCTCTATATGCACAGCCGTTCGAATCCGTCGGTACACTTCAAGGTACCAGTGACGGAAGAAGACTACGCCAACTATCAGGAGTTGAAACAGCAGTATCAAGATCCGATGGAACGGAAGACCAGGGTCAGTGAGGAGTATCGCGGCACCTACTGGTATTACTTCGAGTATGAATAGAAAAAGTAAAGCTCTCCGTTGATTGGAGAGCTTTATTTTTGCGGTTATTGATAGAGGTATCGTTTGATGGACTTCTTAGGAGTCTTCTCAAATTCTTCCTCAAGGATCTCTATCTCAGTGATCTTCTCGTAGGCAGGAATCATCTCGTTCAGTCCGTTTCGGTTCTGTTCCATGATGTTCTTCAGATCGTCCATAGAGAAGCCCATATTCTTCGCTTCGTCCATATCCGGGTGAACGAGGGCCACCAGTTTGGTGTCACGTTGTACAACGATACTTTCCATTACCATCGTCATAGAGTTCAGTTTATCCTCAATCTCCTCTGGATAGATATTCTGACCATTTGGACCAAGGAGCATGTTCTTGGAGCGTCCGTTGATAAAGACGTTACCATCCTCATCCATCGTACCGAGGTCGCCGGTGTGATACCAACCGTTCTGGTCGATAGTTTCTGCCGTGGCTTCTGGATTCTTGTAGTAGCCGAGCATTACATTTGGACCCTTGGTGAGAATCTCACCGGGGATGCGACGGGGATCGGGAGAGTCGATCTCCACCTTCTGGTGCAGGGCGGCACGTCCGCAAGAGCCTGGAGCAAAGGTGTGCCAGTCTCTGTAACAGATGATTGGTGCACATTCCGTTGCGCCGTAACCGACAGTGTAGGGGAAGTCGATACGCTTCAGGAACTGCTCCACTTCCTGGTTCAGGGCAGCACCACCGATGATCACCTCGTACATTCTTCCGCCGAATGCCTTCAGCACTTCCTGACAGATCATCTCACGCACCTTCTTGGAGATGACAGGCATCTGCAGTAACAGGCGCATGCGGTTGTTCTGGATCTTCGGGAATACCTTCTTACGCACGATCTTCTCAATGATCAGCGGTACGGCAATGACAATCACGGGCTTAACCTCCTGCAAAGCCTGGGCAATGATTGCCGGCGACGGGATGCGGTTCAGGTAGAACACATGACAGCCATGGAGGAATTCGAAAAGGAACTCGAAGGCCATACCATACATGTGGGCCATCGGCAGCATCGAGATGACGGGATCACCTGCCTTGATCTGCTTGCCAAGTACACTCACGGCAAAATCGTAGTTCGACCAGAGTGCACGATAGGGGAGCATCACTCCCTTTGAGAAGCCTGTTGTTCCGCTGGTGTAGTTGATGACAGCCAACTCTTCCGGACTCTCTTCTTTATAATAGTCCACATGCTCCTTACGGAAATACTTCGGGAACTTCTTACCATAAAGTTCGTTCAGGTGCTCACGGGCATAGGTCAGTTTGTCGGTACGACTGATCATCAGCGAGTAGTCGGGATTGTTGATGATACCTTCCAGTGTGGGCATCGCCTGAGGATCGATGATCGTTGCCACATGATCGCCCACGAATAGCAGACGGGCCTCGGAATGGTTCACGATGTTGTGGATCTGCTCGGCATTGAACTCATGCAGGATAGGCACGGCGATAGCACCATAGGTGAGGGTAGCAATGAATGCTACGGCCCATTGTGATGAATTGCGGCCACACAAGGCAATCTTGTCACCTTTCTGAATGCCGCTGTTTTCAAAAAGGATGTGCAGTTTTTCAATCTTTCTGGCAACATCATGGAACTGTAGCGTCTGTCCCTTGAAATCGGTCAGCGCATCGCGGTCCCAGTTGTCAATGACACTCTTCTGAATGAGAGCGTTAAAACTTGGTATTTGTTCCATACGCGATTAGGAATTCTGATATAAGTAGCGTTTGATACTCTTCTTCGGGGTCTTGGCAAACTCCTCTTCATGGAGTTCGATAGCAGAGATACGGCTATAGACTGGCAGTTGGTTGTTCAGTTCCTGACGGTTCTGTTCCATGATATGCTGCAGTTCATCTTCGCTGAACGACATCATATCATCTTTGTCAGGATGGACAAGTGCCACCAACTTATCGCCGCGTTGGATGACAATGCTCTCCGATACCATAGCCATTGTATTGAGTTTATCCTCAATCTCTTCGGGATAGACATTCTGTCCGTTAGCACCAAGCAGCATATTCTTGATACGTCCACGGATAAAGATATGTCCGCTCTCAGACATGGTACCGAGATCGCCTGTATGATAATAGCCTTCCTCGTCGATGGCTTCGCGAGTGGCTTCTTCATTCTTGAAATAACCCAGCATCAGGTTGGTTCCCTTCGTGACGATCTCACCTGGGATGTTCTCTGGATCGCTCGACAGGATCTTGACTTCCATACGATCTACAGGAACGCCACAACAACCAGGCTTGAAGATCTTCCAGTCACAGTAGGAGATCAACGGAGCACATTCCGTCGTACCGTAGCCGACGGTCAGCGGGAAGTTGATGGAAAGCATGAACTCCTCGACTTCCTTGGATAAGGCTGCACCTCCTACGATAATCTCATAGAAGTTACCGCCGAAGGCCTTATACACTTCGTTGTAGATACGCTCCTTCACCTTCTTGCTGACATAAGGCATCTGGAGCAACAAGCGCATACGGTTGTTCTGGATCTTCGGGAATACCTTCTTACGGATGATCTTCTCAATAATCAGCGGTACGGTGATGATGATGGCTGGTTTTACTGTAGCAAAAGCCTCGGCGATGATAGCCGGAGACGGCAGACGGGTGAGGAAGAACAGATGACAACCATTACAGAAACCGAACAGGAACTCAATGGCCATACCATACATGTGGGCCATCGGTAGGATGCTCAGCATATTGTCACCGGCCTTCACCTCCTTACCGAGACGGTTGATGATGAACTCCACATTCCCCCAAAGGGCGCGATAGGGGAGCATCACACCTTTTGAAAAGCCTGTCGTGCCGCTGGTGTAATTGATCAGTGCCAGTTCCTCTGCTTCGTCTTTGTGATAGTTCACATGCTCTGCACGGAACGCTCTCGGGAATTTGCTGCAGAACAACATATTAAGATGTTCGCGCGCATACGAAACCTTTTCAGAACGGGAGATCATCAAAGAGAAGTCGGGCAGGTTGATGATAGCCTCCAGGGCTGGCATCTGCTCAGGATCGATGGTCTTCACGGCATAGTCGCCAATGAAGAGCAACTTCGACTCGGAGTGATTAACGATATTCTGGATCTGCTCGCCGTTGAACTCATGTAGGATCGGAACAGCCACAGCACCATACGTCAATGTGGCCAGATAGGCTACTGCCCAGTGGGCAGAGTTTCGACCGCAGATGGCTATCTTATCTCCTTTGATAACACCGCTGTTCTCAAAGAGGATATGTATTTTCTCAATCTTACGTGCTACATCGTGAAACTGGAGGGTGATGCCTTGGTAATCAGTCAGCGCATCTTGATCCCAGTTATCTATGATTGCCTTTTGGATATAAGCATTAAAACTGCTAAACGTTTCCATTAAATTGCACAAATTTGAAAATTTTGTGCAAAGATACGTCATATTCTGCACAATTCAAAAAAAAATGTGCAATATTTTATGCTTTAGAAGAAAAAAAGTCGTAATAGGGGAAAAATGGAACACATTTATTCGTATCTCATCGATTTTGCAGGATGGATATGCGAAATCAGATAACTCGGTGCGATCAACACAAAGACACAAATCAACAACGTTGCCACATTGATCAAAACGATCAACGGCAGATTCAGTTCCATCGGTGCCTCACTGACATAATAGGTCTGGGGATCCAATGTGATAATGCCTGTATGTTGCTGCAGCAGGATGATGCCGATACCCAGCACGTTACCCCAGAACATACCTTGTCCGATGATGAACACGGAGAACCAGAGGAAAGTATGACGGATGGTCTTGTTACGGGCACCAAGTGCTTTCAGGATACCGATCATCTGCGTGCGCTCCAGAATGATGATTAGCAGACCACTAATCATCGTGAATCCTGCCACACATACCATCAATATCAGAATAATCCACACGTTGATATCGAGCAGTTCCAACCAGACAAACACCTGGGGATAGGCCTCATAGATAGTCTTTGTAGAAAGGGTATTACCGCTTCGGTCGGTACTGCGGTTCACTTGTTTGATGAACGCACTTTCCATCTCATCCAGATGCATGAGATTATCCACCGAGACCTCTATACCCGTACAGGCATCTGGAGCCCATCCGTTCAGTTTGTTAGCCGTATAGAGATCGATAAAACATAGGGTCTCGTCAAAGCGCGTCATGTTCGTCTCATAAATGCCACTGACGGTATATTTTCTGGTACGTACACTCTCATCCTCAATAAAATAAGCAAACACCTTATCACCGAGTTTGAGTTGCAGTTTATTGGCGATCATTTTCGACAGAAGCAGTTCATAATGGCTACTGCTATCGCTGAACTTCGGAATACGTCCCTCTACGAGATTTTGCTGGAGGAAGGTGCTGTCGAACTCCGGCCCGACACCTTTGAAGGCGATGCCCAGAAAGTCGTCTTCCGTCTTCAGAAGTCCCTGCGTGATGGTATAGCGCTCAGCATGTCTGACACCTTTGATCTTCTTGATGACCGACATCAAACTGTCGTCGGCAGTGATAAAGTAAGGATCCGTATCGTTATATCTAAGAACATTATGGATCTGAATATGTCCCCCAAAGCCTACCACCTTGTCACGGATGGTATGCTTGAAACCAAGCACCACACCTACGGTGACAATCATCACAGCCAGACCGATTGCGACACCGATGGTGGCAATACGGATAGCAGGACGACTGACTTTCCGTTTGTCGCCCTGATCACTATAGATCTTCTTGGCTATGAATAAAGGGAAATTCATTGAGGATTACTATTCATCCACCCGACCGGGATAAGCCTCCAGGGCTTTTTTCAGAACGATAAGTGCACGCTCAAGGTCTTCCTTCTTCAATACGTAGGCAATACGCACCTGATTGATACCGGCACCGGGGGTGGTATAGAATCCGGCGGCAGGCGCCATCATCACGGTCTCACCCTCATACTCAAACTCTGACAGACACCAGCGGCAGAACTTCTCCGCATCATCCACAGGCAGTTTGGCTACAGTATAGAAAGCACCCATCGGAATGGGAGAATAGACTCCTGGAATACGGTTCAGACCATCAATCAGACACTTACGGCGCTCTACGTACTCGTCATATACATCACGATAATACTCTTCTGGCGCATCTAACGAGGCCTCTGCCACAATCTGACCGATCAGGGGCGGGGAGAGACGAGCCTGACAGAACTTCATCACGGCCTTTCTCACCTCGGCATTTTTCGTGATCAGTGCACCGATACGGATACCGCACTCGGAATAACGTTTTGACACCGAGTCGATCAGGATTACATTCTGTTCGATACCCTCCAGATGGCAGGCGGAGATGTAGGGAGATCCCGTGTAGATATACTCACGATACACCTCATCAGAGAAAAGATACAGGTCGTATTTCTTCACCAGGTCACGGATCTGATTCATCTCACGACGGGTATAGAGATAACCTGTCGGATTGTTGGGGTTACAGATCATGATGGCACGGGTGCGCGCGTTGATCAATTCCTCAAACTTCTCTACCTTCGGCAATGAGAAACCCTCGTCGATGGTCGTGGCGATGGTACGGATCTTCGCTCCGGCAGAGATGGCAAAGGCCATATAGTTGGCATAAGCAGGTTCTGGAACGATAATCTCGTCGCCAGGATTCAGACAGGAGAGGAAGGCAAACAGAACAGCCTCACTTCCGCCTGAGGTGATGATGATATCGTCGGCAGTGACGTTAATGTTATATTTGGCGTAATAACTGACCAGTTTCTCGCGATAACTGAGATAACCTTGTGACGGTGAGTATTCCAGAATATTCCGGTCGATCTGCTTCAACGCATCAAGACCTACCTTTGGTGTAGGCAGGTCTGGCTGACCAATATTCAGGTGATATACCTTTGTTCCTCTTTTCTTAGCGGCAGCAGCAAGAGGGGCAAGTTTCCGGATAGGAGACTCTGGCATCTCATGGCCGCGGACAGATATTTCTGGCATCTTCTTAAGTTTTACTTAATTATTTCCTGGCAATTCACACCTTATTTTTGTGAAAACCGGTGCAAAGGTAACACAAATTATCGTAAAACTGTGCAATCTCTGCCCAAAAATTTGCGTTTCTCGGAATTTATGTGTACTTTTGCCCATCAAAATCAATTAAAAACAAGATTTGAGCGATGAATTTCGAAGAAATGCTTGAGCAGCGCGAAGTCAAGAAGACCTCTAAGATTCGCATGCCATACGGCTACTTTTACAAGCGGCTGATTGATGGAAAGTATTCTAATTTCGTACAGTTCCACGACGAGTTGACGGAGGATATTTTCTTCGGTCATTGTGTGAAAGCAGAAAGCGATGCTGTGGCTTCTATCGATCATAAGACACAGTTGCATTTCTCGACAAATGGCGAAGATGACGGTGTGTTTGCTATCGCCGTAGAGGTGGGTAACTATCAGACACTTGAGCAGTTGCTGAATGATAATCCTGCCATTGTTGCCAGAAACGAATTTATGTCGGCTACGTTGAAGACGCTCTTTGATTTTACGGCTTTCCTGAACTCAAAAGGCATCTATCACGTGTGTTTCGCACCCTCTAACATCCTGATGAGAAAGACTGACAATGCGGTCCGTCTGCTCTGTCATGGATCCTTCTACAAGAAGGTGGATGTGGATCTGCTCTATGAGGGTGTGGAAGATTATATTGCCCCGGAGGTGTTTGACAGAGGTGAGATTGATGCTCGTACTGATGTCTATTCATTAGGAAAATTGATCTCCTACCTGTATAACTCCGCAGGTATGCCGTTTGAGTTAAAACCTGTCATTAAGAAGGCTACGGATGCCGATCCCGACAAACGTTATGCCTCTGTGGAGGACTTCGAAGCCGCTATCAATAGGGCTCAGACTTTGAAACGCACAGGACTCCTTGGTGCTGCAGCCCTGGCTATTGCCCTGACAATTGTCGGTCTGTTCTTCTATACGTTACCAAGTCCGGATGATATGGAGTATGTAAAACCCATAGAGGAACCGGTTCCTGACGAGATGATAGAGGAGGATATGGATGCCTTGTTGGGTATCGGTGCCGATACGGATTCGGCCACGATTGCCCAGATCGTCAAGCAACAGCAGCATATGAAAGACTCGCTCGGTTTAAGTGAGGGAAAGATGCGTGAATATAAGTCGAAGGCAGAAGAGATCTTCCGCAAGCAGTTCACAAAGGCTGCAGAACAGATCATCTCTAAGGTCTATAACAAAGACCAGATGAACGGTTCGGAGAAAGACTTCACGATCAACGCCCAGAAGATGACCAACGAACTCGTTTCGAAGAAAGATGAGATTATGAAGTCAACGGCTATCAGTACTGACCGTGCCGAGGCTATCGCCGACAAGATCATCGAACAGCTGACGGAGAAGAAGAAGGCTGAGTTGGATAAAGACTATTACGGTATTAAAAAACAAAAGAATAATAATGAGAAGTAGAACTGCAAATTGGTTTGAATGCAAGATCCGTTACGAGAAAGTGATGGATGATGGCTTGCAGAAGAAAGTAACGGAATCGTATGTGGTGGATGCCCTGAGTTTCAGTGAGGCTGAGGAGCGTATCATTGAGGAGATGTCTTCCTATATCAGCGGTGAATTCGATGTCACCGATATCAAGAAGGCTGCCTATAAGGAGATATTCTTCTCCGACGACGAGATGGCCGACAAGTGGTATAAGGCCAAACTTCAGTTTATCACCATTGACGAGAAGACAGAGAAAGAGAAACGTTCAACGGTGACTTATCTGGCACAGGCCGGTTCTTTCAACGGGGCCGTGAAGAACATTGAAGAGGTGATGGGCGGTACGATGATCGACTATGTGATTGCATCTGTGGCAGAGACCACCCTGATGGATGTCTTCGAATACAGTAAGGGTGATAAAAAAGACGACAAACCAGAATACGAAGAATAACGATGGACTACGACGTAAAAGGTCATTTACATCAGATACTCGACACGTTGCCACAGGGTGTACGCCTTGTGGCAATTAGTAAGTATCATCCCAACGAATATATCGAGGCCGCCTACGAAGAAGGACAACGGGTGTTTGGTGAAAGTCATGAACAGGAACTGCGCTTGAAGCACGAACAGTTGCCCAAAGATATCGAGTGGCATTTCATTGGTCATCTGCAGACGAATAAGGTAAAGTATATCGCTCCTTATGTGTCTATGATTGAGGCTGTTGACTCGTTGAAGCTCATGAAAGAGATTAACCGTCAGGCGGAGAAG